>JAEEGG010020127.1_pt1 | contig 13370 bp, 12 predicted proteins | sample 9134161 | NCBI WGS metagenome assembly JAEEGG01 (sample SAMN16246543, study PRJNA631951) | gut metagenome | biome: gut microbiome; feature: rumen; material: CR-attached | host: Bos | place: Iran: Karaj | collected 2018-10 | reverse complement strand
GTTGATATGTGCAAAACTTTTATTGCTTTTTCTTGCATATTAAGATATCCACCTCTTATAATCTGCTATCCACAACGAATGTGAATATTTACTGATTGATAATGAGTGAGATAACATACTTATCCACAATTCTCTTTTCTGGTGCAAAATTAATAAGTTTATATCTTTTTCAAGAAAAAAACAGTGGAAAAGTGATGTTTAAACCTGTTATTTATTCATTTTATCCACTAATTTCGTATGGACAAAAAGAAAACCTGCGAATAATAAACGCATTATCCACAGGTTTTCCACACAGTTATCAACAGTAATTGTTATTTATTGTTTGATAGCGTCAGCAATAATCTTAGTCATCTTCTTTGCACCATTCATATTTGGATGAATACCATCGTCAAGCAGGTTCTTAGGATCTGTACCAAACAATGTATAAAGGTCAATAACCTGTAGATTATATTCTTTGGCTACTTCCTGCTGGATGGGAATAATCTCTTTTTCAATAATGGTATTGTTGATATTCCAAGATTGTTTCAAAGCAGGAATAGGTGTACATAGAATAATCTTTGGACCCTTATTCTCTATAACAGCCTTCTTATTCTTCTTGGCTTTCTTCTTATTAGCAGGTTGTACCAAGTCTGGACGCAGCGTAGTAATCATTTGTTGCAGGTCTTGCTTGAATTCATCCTTATACTGCCAGTTCTGAGGCTTGGAATCGTTGGTACCAAGCTTGATAATGACAATATCAGGTTGAAAGGCTACAGCATCTTTCCAGGCTTGCTCATTCATATAAGGCTGATCACCCTTGTTCAGCATCGTTCGTCCGCTGACACCAAAATTTTTCACCAAGTAGTCCTTGCCTAATGCATTCTGTAGTTGTGCAGGATAACCATTAGCAGGTGCAAAGTCGATTCCGTGACCATCAGTAATACTATTACCAATGCAAGCTACCTTGATAGCATCCTTCTTAGGTGCAGGACGATTTTTCAGCCAGGTACCCAAGTCATTCAATAGCTGATTATGATACTTAAACCAAGGTCCAAAACCAAATCCGTGACTACCTGTAGGATAGATAAACATTGAACACTCGTTACCAGCATTGTGCATAGCTTTGTAGTACTCCAAGCCATTGGTAACAGGATTAACCAATGGGTCGTCGCTGGCAGTAACAATGACAGCAGGAGGTGTCAGGTGGCGACGAACAGCATTGTTGGTAGAATACTTATTGATAAGATTAAGATCCTTATGACCTTCCTCACCCAGGAAATTGATGCACGACCACTTGTGTGACTTAGGAACATCCATCGAGATGACAGGATAGAAAAGAATAGTAAAGTTTGGACGAACATCGAAGTCGGAGAGGGTAGAGATGACTGATGCCAGATGACCACCAGCAGAGAATCCCATAATACCTACATCATTAGGATTGATATTCCATACAGCTGCTGAATCGCGAATGATACGGATACCTTTCTCTACATCGCCAATAGGAATTGTGCGATCGCCCTTTGGTAATCGGTAGTTGACAACAAAGTAGGAGATTCCTTGCTGATTCAACCAACCATGAGCCTGTGTTCCCTCATGGGTGTTCGACAACATGGAGTAGCCACCACCAGGAATACCTACGATAGCTCTACCTGTTGGATTGTCAGCCAGAAAACAGACCATATTGGCTGCTCCATCGTCAGTCAAATTGATGGTAAACTGTCTGGCAGTCTGTGCCTGCATGATTGCTGCGACGAGCAACAAGGCATACATTACGAGTTTTCTCTTCATAGTTAAGCGTTTTTATGTTAATAATAAGTTATGTAGCTGACTGCAAAAGTAGCAAGAATTTCTTAACTTTAAAAGCTTTTTGGAGAAAAAGTAGTAACTTTGCACAAAAATAAAATAGAAGTCACATGAGAAAGGTACGTACCATTGAGATGAAACGCCTGACAGTAGAGGAATACCAGCAGGCTGAGAAGTTGCCATTGATCGTCGTATTAGACGATGTCAGGTCTATGTACAACATTGGTAGTGTGTTTCGTACTTGCGACAGTTTTCGTGTGGAAGCTGTCTATCTTTGTGGCATTTGTCAGACGCCACCATCCACAGAAATCCATAAAACGGCCCTTGGTGCAGAGGAAAGTGTCAGCTGGCGCTACTTCAACACAGCATTAGAGGCAGTAGAAGAACTCAAAAAACAGGGCTACAGCGTGTTTTCTGTTGAGCAGGTGGAACATAGTACCAAACTGCATACGTTCGTGCCTCAGAAGGGCTTAAAATACGCTGTAGTGATGGGAAACGAAGTAAAAGGCGTCCACCAGGAAGTAGTAGACGCCTCAAATGGCTGTTTAGAGATACCACAGTTAGGTACCAAACACTCTATGAATGTCTCTGTAACAACAGGTATCGTTATTTATAAGTTTGCAGAGGAATTATTTTTGCGTTAGTGAGCCTCTAACCAATTATCGCCAAAGCCGGAGTCGGCAACGAGGGGAACAGCCATGTGGAAGGCATTCTGCATCTCTTCGATGACGATGCGTTCTACCTTTTCCTTCTCGTCAGGATAGACGGAGAAGTTGAGTTCGTCGTGGACTTGGAGAATCATTTTGGAGCGAATGTTCTCAGCCTTGAAGCGCTGAAAGATATGGATCATCGCCACCTTAATGATGTCGGCAGCAGTGCCCTGAATAGGGGCATTGATGGCGTTACGCTCAGCAAAACCTCGCACCACACTATTGGCAGAGTTGATGTCTGGCAAGTAGCGACGACGTCCGAATAGGGTAGTGACGTAACCTTGTTTTCTGGCTATTTCCTTGGACTTTTCCATGTAGTCGTGCACCTCTGGGAAGGTGGCAAAGTAACCGTCTATCAGCATCTTAGCCTCGTCGCGAGGGATGTCCAAGCGCTCTGCGAGACCAAAGACAGTAATACCATAGATGATACCAAAATTGGCACGCTTTGACTTTGTTCGCTCGTCGCGAGTCACCTCCTCGATAGGTTTCTTATAGATGTTGGCAGCAGTAGCCGCATGCAGGTCTTTACCCTCGCGGAACACCTCAATCATATTGGGGTCTTGCGAGAGATGAGCCATCACACGAAGCTCAATCTGACTGTAGTCTGCAGAGAAGAACAGACAGCCAGGCTCAGGAATAAAGGCCTTGCGAATCTCCTTGCCATCCTCGCCACGAATGGGAATGTTCTGCAGGTTGGGATCAGAAGACGACAGGCGACCTGTGGCTGTGATAGTCTGATTGAACGAGGTATGTATATGTCCTGTACGAGGGTTGATCAATTTGGGAAGGGCATCGATATAGGTGCCGATGAGTTTCTTCAACCCTCTGTGTTCCAGGATGTCAGCAACGATTTCGTGCTTGTTCTTCAGTTGTTGTAACACCTCTTCACTGGTGACATACTGACCTGTCTTGGTCTTCTTGGCCTTCTCGACAATTTTCAATTTATCAAACAAGATTTCACCCACCTGTTTGGGTGAGGCGATATTGAATTGTTCGCCAGCGAGTTCGTAGATGCGAGCCTCTATCTCATTCATGCGAGCCGTAAACTGCTTGCTGGTTTCTGCCAACGACTGGGTATCGAGACAGACACCATTCATCTCCATCTCTGCCAAGACAGGCATCAGGGGCATCTCTATATGATAAAAGAGGTCTTCGCACCCAGCCTTCTTCAACTCAGGTTCAAGTTTGTTCTTCAGTTGTAGGGTGATGTCAGCATCCTCACAGGCATATTCATAGACATCCTTGGGGTCCAGGTCACGCATCGAACGTTGGTTCTTACCCTTGGGACCAATGAGCTCGTCGATATGGATGGTCTGGTAGTGCAGATAGATTTCTGCCATATAGTCCATGTTGTGACGAAGTTCTGGTTGGATGAGGTAGTGGGCAATCATCGTGTCCCACATCTGTCCCTTCAACTCAACGTCATAATTTCTGAGCACCTCGAGATCGTACTTCAGATTCTGACCAATCTTCATGATGGACCCATTTTCGAAGAGAGGCTTGAAAAGGTTGACCCTTTGGAGTGCTTCCTCATGATTGGCAGAGACAGGAACGTAAAATGCCTTATGTTCTTCAACAGCGAAGCTCATTCCTACCAATTCTGCATCGATGGGAGTCGTCGAAGTGGTCTCCGTGTCTAGAACAAAGAATTGCTTTGTCAATAAAAAATCATACAATTTCTGTAAATCGTCCTCATTATCAATGAGTTTGTAGTCGTAAGCCACCGTTTTTAACGTCTCAAAACTCGAAAATTCCTGCTCATTCGTAGTGGGGGCAGCAAATTCTGCAAAGAGATCGAGTTGTTGATTAACAGGTTTAACTACTTTTTCAGGTTTTTTAAGAATCTTGTTGGCGAGGCTCTTGAACTCCAATTCTTCCAACAATTTTCCCAATTCTGCTTCGTTGGGTTCAGAAACCTTCAACTCGTCCATATTCAGTTCGATGGGTACATCTGTTTTGATGGTGGCCAGGAACTGTGACATCTTGATATCGTCGATGTGAGTTTCCACTTTCGTCTTCAAAGCACCCTTGATTTCATCGACTCGACGAAGCATCTCATCGATGCTGCCAAACTCGTTGATGAGTTTCACAGCTGTCTTCTCACCAACACCAGGACAACCAGGGAAGTTGTCTGCAGAGTCGCCCATTAGTGCCAAGAGGTCGATGACGGCTCCTGTCGATGGAATGGCATATTTTGCTTTCACTTCCTCAGGACCCATTGTCTCGTAGCCACCTCCGTGACGAGGACGGAAGATATAGACGTGGTCACCTACCAATTGACCATAGTCTTTGTCAGGGGTTAGCATATAGGTATCGATACCTTGCTGACCTGCTTTCGTTGCCAAAGTACCGATGACATCGTCTGCTTCGTAACCATCGACCTGCAGAATGGGAATGTTCCAGGCTTTCAACAAATCTTTGATGATGGGTACTGACTGCTTGATATCCTCTGGTGTAGCCTCACGTTGAGCCTTATAGGCAGGGTAGGCTTCAGAGCGGAAGGTAGGACCATGAGGGTCGAAGGCCACACCAATGTGGGTGGGTTGCTCTTTGGTAAGTACTTCCTGCAGAGTATTCAAGAAACCCATAATGGCACTGGTATTAAGTCCCTTGGAGTTGATTCGAGGGTTCTTGATGAATGCGTAGTAGGAACGATAGATGAGCGCGTAGGCGTCTAAAAGGAATAACTTTTGCATAACGTTTTGGAAATTTCGTGTAAAATTACAAATAAATTGTCGAAAATCCAATTATTTTCATTACTTTTGCATCAAAATATTGTGTCACATGGATTATTTAAGCATCATTAAACAACCTATTGCAAGTGATTTATCCGATTTCATCGCTCTCTTTGAACAAGCGTTGAGTCATGAGGATGGTATGTTGGGTTCTGCTTTAAGCCACATTCGTCAGCGTGGAGGAAAGCGTATGCGTCCTATGCTGATGTTGCTGATGGCAAAGACTTATGGTGATGTTTCGTTGGTGACACAACACTCTGCTGTGGGTCTTGAACTACTCCATACGGCTTCGTTGGTCCATGATGATGTGGTAGATGAGAGTGGGGAACGTCGAGGACAGGCGTCTGTGAATGCTACCTATAATAATAAGGTGGCTGTATTGGTAGGTGACTATATCCTCTCAACAGCATTGTTACATGTATCGTTTACTGGCAATCAGAGCATCGTTCAGGAGCTTTCTGAACTGGGTCGTACTTTGGCTGCTGGTGAGATTCTGCAGTTGTCGAACATTCAGAACCAGCAGATTTCTGAGGATGTCTATTATCAGGTCATCCAACAGAAGACTGCTGCTTTGTTCCAGTCGTGTGCTGCCATTGGCGCGTTGTCTGCTGGTGCAACTGTGGAGGACGTCAAGAAGGCTGGTGAATTCGGAAGAAATCTGGGTATTATGTTCCAGATTCGCGACGATATCTTCGATTATTTTGACTCTAAAGAGATAGGTAAGCCTACTGGTAACGATATGACGGAAGGTAAACTGACTTTGCCTGTCATCTATGCTTTGAATACCACGTCGTTTGACTCTATGCAGACATTAGCGAAGAAGGTGAAGGCAGGTACAATCAATCCGGATGAAATCGCAGTTCTGGTCGAGTTTACCAAGCAACAGGGTGGTATAGAGTATGCTGAACAGAAGATGGCTGAATTCAGCCAACTCTGTAAGGACTATATTGACAACAACGTAAAAGAAAAGGCCATCAGGGATGCCCTGACAGCCTATGTAGATTACGTCGTTCAGCGTAACTATTAGAAGAATTTCACTTCCTTGCCAGCCAGATCGCTCAGGATGAGGTTAGGCAGACGACTGGTACCCAGACGGAAATAGTAGTTGGTGAGCCACTTCTCGCCCAGAATCTCCTCTACGATGCTGTAGTAGGTGAGAGCATCCTTTACGCTGTTGATGCCACCAGCAGGCTTTAAACCAACCATGATGCCTGTCTGGTCGTAGTACTCCTTGATAGCTTGACACATTACATAGACAGCCTCTGGTGTAGCACCAACCTTCTCCTTACCCGTAGAGGTCTTGATGTAGTCTGCACCAGCATACATCGACAGGATAGAGGCCTTCTTCACGTTCGACAGATTCAGCAGGTCGCCAGTCTCCAGGATAACCTTCATAGGAACGTCACCACAAGCAGCCTTCTGCTCCCAAATCTCGTCGCAAACAGTCTCGTAGTCACCTGACAGGAACTCACCAACATGCATCACGATATCTACGTTCTCAGCACCATCCTGGACAGCTAGCTTGGTCTCAGCAACCTTGATCTCAATGAGTGCCTGAGAAGAGGGGAATGCACCACTTACTACAGTAGGAATTACGCCCTCAACTTCCAAAGAATCAGCTACCAGCTGAGCAAAACGTGGATAGGTAACAACAGTTGCTACGTGGGGCAGGTTAGGATATTCTTCAGAGAACTTGTTGACCTTCTCAACCAGCTTCAGCACACTCTCTGCAGAGTCCTGAGTGGTCAGGGTAGTCATACATACAGATCCTAAGAGGAATTTCTTGATTTCCTCTGTGTCGTTCTTGGGAACACGCTCTTCAATGATTTTCTTCACAGCTGCTGCTACAGCGGCTTCGTCAACATTGCAGTTGTACTTGGCTAACGCCTGTTCGTACTTGCTTTTCAATTCTTCCATAATACTAGTTTTTTAGTTAAAATAAGATTAGAGTTTTTTGTTTTGTATATGTCTTTCCTTATCTCTAAGGGTTTTCTTCTCGATGTTCTTTTTCAGCTCTTCTGTCAGGTCTACACCAGTCTGGTTAGCCAGACATAGCAGTACCCACAAGACGTCAGCCATCTCGTCTCCCAGGTTGTCTTTCTCGCCAGTCTTGAAGCTCTGATCGCCATATTTGCGAGCCATCACACGAGCCAATTCGCCAACTTCTTCTGTCAGCACAGCCATATTGGTGAGCTCAGAGAAATAGCGCACTCCATATTTCTTAATCCACTGATCTACAGTATCTTGCGCTTCTCTTATAGTCATTTTACGTATAATATCAAGACCCACAAAAAGATGATACTTACTACCATCATGATGAGGTTCTGCTTGTTTTCTTTGTTGTATGTCTTCCAGTTGAAGGCCTTAAAGATGACCTGTCCTAGAAACAGTATTAGTCCCACAATGCATATCCAGATGGCCCATGACCAATGCATGAAACGATAGCCTACGCAACCTATCAGCATGAGGATGACACCTGTGTGTTCTATATATCCAAGATATTTTCTTATCATAATTACTCCTTGTTTTTTGTGTCCATACAGATTGTGACAGGACCATCATTGAGCAATTCTACCTTCATGTCTGCTCCAAATTCTCCAGTGCCTACAGGCTTGCCAATGGCATCGCTGAGCTGCTGGCAGAAAGCCTCGTAGAGTGGGATAGCGTGCTCATGACTACCAGCGCCTAACCAAGAGGGACGATTACCTTTCTTGTAGCTGGCAAAGAGGGTAAACTGACTGACTACCAGTGCCTCACCATTGACATCCAGCATACTGCGATTCATCACGCCTTGTTCGTCATCGAAGACACGAAGGTTGGCTACCTTTCTGACAAGCCACTCTACATCCTCTGATGTGTCATTATTGCATACTCCCAAAAGTATCAGAAAACCTTGTCCTATCTCTGACTTTTTTATGCCATTGATGGTTACGCTGGCCTTGCTGACTCTCTGTATTACTGCTCTCATTCTGCAAAGATAGGAAATAATTCTGATACAACCAAGAAAATCAGGCATGAAAATAGTCATAAACTATTTTTGCTTTTGCTTGGCCAATTATCTGTGTGAGTTCATCAAGTTCTGCCTCACGTATTTTTTTGACTGATTTCAGAGCCTTTAGAAGCTCGTCACGCGTCTTTGGACCTATTCCCTTGATATCATCCAACTCTGAGTGTAACGCGTGCTTAGAACGCTTTTCTCTGTGAAAAGTAATGGCAAAGCGATGTACTTCATCTTGCAGTTGTGTCAGTACACGAAACAGTTCTGATGTGTCTTTCATGCCTATAACTCGTGGTGGAAAGCCATAGAGCAGTTCATTGGTTCTGTGCTTGTCATTCTTGGCTAATCCTGCAATAGGTATATCAAGGTTTAGCTCGTCTTGAATGACTTGTCTGATGACCTCCATTTGTCCTTTGCCACCATCAGCAACAATAAGGTCGGGTAGGGGCTGTTGTTCTTGTATGAGACGTTGGTAACGCCTTGAAACCACCTCCTTCATAGAGGCATAATCGTCAGGTCCCACCACCGTTTTGATGTTGTATTTGCGATAATCTGCCTTCGAGGGCTTCATCTTTTTAAAGACAACGCAGGCAGCTACTGCGTCCGATCCAGAGATATTGGAGTTATCAAAACACTCTATTTGATACGGCATCTTTGGCAAGTGCAAAAGATCCTGTAATTCCTTCATCAGACGTACTTGTTTTTGTTCAGGATTCAGCTTTTCTGCCTGCTTTAGACGATCAAATTTATACTGCTTTCCGTTCATCAGAGAGAGGTCTAATAGGGTCTTTTTGTCGCCTCGTTGGGGCACAGTGATTGTCACTCCTTCAAGGTCAATATTGACCTCTTGAGGAAGGATGATTTCTTTGGCATGACTCTTAAAACGCTCTCGCATCTCAACGATAGCTAACTGTAGTAGTTCAGCATTGCTTTCCTCGAGTTTTTTCTTGTATTCGAAGGTAAAACTCTGGTTAATCTGACCATTGGAAACGTGGATATAGTTGATGAAAGCAACCTTCTCATCATTGGTAATGCTGAATACGTCAACGTTGTCAATGGTATGACTAACAACTTCGCTTTTAGCTACAAATTGCTCTAATAAAATATACCTTCTCTTAACCTCTTCTGCCTCCTCAAAACGCAGTTCTTCTGCTAGTTTCATCATCTCATCACGCATGTCTCGCAGAAGCTGGCGCGTGTTTCCTTTCAGTATCTCACGTGCCCCATTGATGCCTTTTTGGTAGTCCTCCCATAACTGTTTTTTTATGCAGGGACCTGCACAATTTTTGATATGAAATTCAAGGCAAACCTGGTATTTTCCCTGTTCGATACCTTCTTCTGTTAGGGGTTGTTTGCAAGTCCTTGGATGGTACAGTTTCTTGATAAGTTCTAGAACTGCATTCATGGCTCCAACGTGGGAATATGGACCATAATACGTGCCCCATTTCTTGTTGATAGTGCGTGTGCTGAAAATACGTGGCAGAAACTCTTTTGTAATGCAGATGCTTGGGTAGGTTTTTCCGTCCTTTAATAGTACATTATAGCGAGGATTATACTTCTTAATGAGCGCATTTTCAAGCAATAATGCATCTTCTTCTGTATTAACGACAGTGTAGCTAATATCCCATATCTTGGATACCAGTACTTTCGTCTTAAAACGGTCCACTTCAGCATGGAAGTAGGATGAGACACGACTCTTCAGGTTCTTGGCCTTACCTACATATATAATGGTACCATCAGCATCGTAATACTGATAGCTACCAGGCTTTTCAGGTAGAGCGGAAACTATGCGTTTCAGCTTCTCTAGTCGTGCCTCATTCTCTTCTTTTGTCATACCGTTTGTTTCACGTGAAACATTAAATAGTCAGCAAGGTGCTAACTTCACACAGTCCCTCAAATTCATCTCTTCCATGCAGACCTTCATCTTTAATCTCTATGATGAAGTTCATAAAGATTTCTTTAGGGTTAAAATGCTTCACTAGTTTCCAACAGGCTTTTGCCGTTCCACCTGTTGCTAATAAGTCGTCATGAATCAAAACGATGTCGTTCTCGTTTATAGAGTCTAAGTGCATTTCAATGGTATCAACGCCATATTCCTTAGAAAAAGATTCTTTAATTGTAGTAGAGGGCAGTTTTCCTGGTTTTCTTGCTAATACAACACCAGCACCAAGTTTAACTGCTAATGCTGCTGCCATGATAAAACCGCGACTCTCAATGCCTACAATCTTGGTGATTCCTTTGTCTTTGTAGATTTCGTAGAGTTCGTTTACCATGATTTGCATGCACTCTGCATCCTTGTACAACGTTGTCACATCACGGAAGTTAATACCTTTCTTTGGAAAATCTGGTATACAACGAAGATTGTCCATTAACACTTTGTTGTTCATAATCTTTGGTTTTAGCGTTATTATTATGATAATATTTCTTTAATTGTTTCACGTGAAACCTAACGACCCATTAACACCAGCATAGCATTGATATCGCTGGGTGATACACCAGGAATTCTGCTGGCTTGTGCCAATGTTTCCGGTTGTATACGTTCTAATTTTTGTCTTGCTTCTGTTGATACTGCTGTTAGGTTAGGATAATCGAACTTACCTTTAATTTTGATATTCTCTAAGCGATGCATCTTCTCAGCCACCATTCTTTCTCTTTCGATATATCCTTTGTACTTGATATGTATCTCGGCAGCTTCTGCAATTTCTTCTTGTCTATTGGGTAGTTGTGCTACTTTTTCTTTAAGTTCAGGAACGATAACATATAGTTTTTCGAAGTTAAGCTCTGGACGAGCCACAAGATCTTCCAATTTACATCCATAGACGAGTGGGGTAGAACCGATGGCCTCTAATGCCCCATTGACTATCTTCGGTTTTATCGCATAGGTGCGACAGAACGCTTCGATTTCTTCGATGGCTTGTTTTTTCTGTTGCCACCAGTCGTAGCGGTCCCGTTTAGCGATACCCAGTTCGTATGCTTTCTCCGTAAGACGTGCATCAGCATCATCCTGACGTAACAAGATGCGATACTCTGCTCTAGAGGTAAACATACGGTAGGGTTCATCCACACCCTTTGTTACCAAGTCATCAATGAGGACACCGATATAGGCTTCGTCGCGCTTTAGTTCAAAGGTTTTGTTTGTTGCGACTGACTCGCAACCTACAGCACCTGCCATCAGCGCAGCATTGATGCCAGCCAGCGTTCCTTGACCACCAGCTTCCTCATAGCCTGTAGTACCATTCACCTGTCCTGCAAAGAACAAACCATCAATGACCTTTGATTCCAATGAGTGTTTCAATTGTGTAGGATCAAAGAAATCGTACTCGATGGCATAGCCAGGACGATAAACCTTCAGATCGCGTAAAGCAGGAATATGCTTGAGTGCAGCAATCTGCACATCCATAGGTAATGACGATGAGAACCCATTCAGATACATCTCGTTGGTATCCTCACCTTCTGGCTCTAAAAACAGTAGGTGCTGTGGTCTGTCTGGGAAGGTGACAAGCTTGGTCTCTATCGAAGGACAATAGCGTGGACCTATCGATTGAATCTGTCCATTGTAGAGTGGAGAGTCTGCCAGTCCGCTACGTAGGGTTTCATGAACTTGTTCATTGGTGTAGCATACCCAACAAGGCAACTGTTGAAGGGGTCGCTGTTGACCCATATATGAGAACTGATAATAACCATTCTCTCCATCCTGACGTTCCATATCTTCAAAATGAATGCTACGTTTGTCGATACGAACAGGTGTACCAGTCTTCATGCGAGCAGAACGGATACCGTGACGCGTAATGCTTTCTGTGAAGTGGGGTACAGCAGGCTCAGCAATACGTCCGCCAGAAACCATCTTGCGCCCGATGTGCATCAAACCATTCAGGAACGTACCTGCAGTAATGATGACAGCCTTCGCTCTGATTTCAGCACCCCAGATAGTCTTGACACCAACAACTTGTTTTGTATGTTCTCCTACCTGAAGGTCGGAGTGTGGCGCGCAATCCGATGCCATCACAACATCCTCCACCAGCAATTCATCAGCTTGGTCTTGCCAGATGTCGAGGTTAGGTGTGTCATCCAAAACGGAACGCCATTTCCAGATAAACTTTCCTCTATCACATTGGGCACGAGGACTCCAGACGGCAGGACCTTTCGAACGGTTGAGCATGCGGAACTGGATGGCAGTAGCATCTGTCACCAGTGCCATCTGTCCACCAAGTGCATCTATCTCACGGACAATCTGTCCCTTTGCAATACCCCCAATAGCAGGATTACACGACATCTGTGCAATCTTGTTCATATCCATTGTTACCAGCAAGGTCTTGGCACCCATGTTGGCTGATGCTGTTGCTGCCTCACAGCCAGCATGACCACCACCGATAACTATTACGTCGTATTTCAGTATCATGTCAGAATGCGTCTTTTATATGGTCTATAGCAGGAGTATCGTTCATAGTTCCTACTACAGTGATAATGTCAAAACGGATATCCCTATCTATATGTCGATATTTGATATAGTGGTTAGCGGCTTGTTGCAGGTGACGTATCTTTTGGTAGTCTACTGCCATTTCAGGGTCGGTAAACATACGGTTGCTACGTGTCTTCACCTCTACAAAGACCACTGTGTTGCCATCCAGCGCGACGATATCCAGATCACGATGTCCTGACTTCCAATCGCGCTCTATGATGGTGTATCCTTGGCGTTCCAGATATGTAGCAGCAACGTCTTCACCCCACTTTCCTAACTCGTTATGTGATGCCATAAAGTGATTTTTCTTCGTTTTGCTTGCAAAGTTACTAATAAACGAGGGAAAAGCCAAATTTATTTGAGCTTTTCCGAGTGACAGTAACTTCGGTAAAGCCAGAGTTACTAATAAAATTTTGTATAAATTGCATATTTTCTAATGAAAACGTTTGCGAAATTCATAATTTTGTCGTAATTTTGTAGCCCCAACGTGCCCGCACGTACCTTATATCGAATATTCATTATTAATTTTAATTCAATATTTTATGTGGTTATTTAATTCATCAATTGGTCGAAAGGTTGTAATGTCCGTTACGGGTATTGCGCTAATTTTGTTCCTGACATTCCATGGATGCATGAACGTTGTAGCGCTGTTCTCTGGCGAGGCTTACAACATGATTTGCGAATTG
>JAEEGG010020123.1_pt1 | contig 13374 bp, 8 predicted proteins | sample 9134161 | NCBI WGS metagenome assembly JAEEGG01 (sample SAMN16246543, study PRJNA631951) | gut metagenome | biome: gut microbiome; feature: rumen; material: CR-attached | host: Bos | place: Iran: Karaj | collected 2018-10 | reverse complement strand
TGCCCATCGAGGAGATTCGTGTGCTCAACCCGCAATACCGTCAGGATGTGATTCCAGGCAACAATCACCCCTACACGCTGGTTCTGCCGTCACAACAGGTCTACAGCTACATCATGAGCGAGGATAGCATCCTGGCATGGCATCCCGAGGTGTATAACCACCGCGATGTGGTTGAACCAGGTGGCACAACGGTCAGCAGCGACAAGGACGAAAGCAACTACACCTATGAGACGCGCATGGTAACTGAGTATCACAAGGTGCGTCGTGGCGAGACTGCCAGCAGCATCGCTGCTCACTATGGCATGAGTCCCAGTACCTTCGCTTCTATCACCGGTCTGCCTGGTGGCTATGTCAAGCGCGGTCAGGTAGTGAAGGTGCAGACTCAGAAGCGCGTGCGTGTCAAGCGAGAAGAAACCGAAGGCGTAGGCCAGGAGCTGACTGCCCAGGTGGAAGGTGACATTGAGAAAAAAATTGACGAGGATGAACCCGATGACAGAGAGACGGCACAAATTGACGAGGTGAAACAGGTGGAAAAGGCAGCCAGTGAGGCACGACGCCACGGGCCACAGACCATTCACATTGAGTCACCAAAGCCCGCACCCAAGGCCGAGAAGCCTCGTCAGGAAACTCGTCAGGATTCACGCCAGTGGCACCAGCGCAACGAGCGCTATGCCGATAAGCGTGGTCGTGGCAAGGGACGATCGCAGGAAGAGAACTACAAGCACTCGCGTAGCAGCAGCAAGCGTGGTGACAGTGCCAAGCGCGGCAAGCAAGCAAAGGCCGAGAAGCCTGCTCCGACAACCGAATACAACATCAAGAAAGGTGAGTCGCTGAGCGAGATTGCCGAGAAGACAGGTACTACGGTCGATGCTTTGCGCAAGGCCAATCACATCAGCGGTGATAAGATCAAGGCTGGCGACAACATCAAGATTCCTGGTAAGGGCGGCAGTAAAGCCTCTGGAAAGACCAGCGCCAAGAGCAGCAAGGCCAGCAAGTCAAGCAAGTCCAGCAGCAAGAGCAGCGGCACCAAGACTAGCAAGTCAAGCGGCAAGAAGAGAAAACGCTGATTAAGTTAATACCTTATAAGAATAAGAGGGTGTGTCGTGGCACACCCTCTTTCACATTATGAGGTAGCATGTGAGGAGCAGGGTGGCGATGGCTATTGTGTAGGCTAGCATGAAGAGGGCGAATGAGCGTTGGCGACAGCTGGTGAGTAGGGTGATGGCAGCGAGTGTCATCCACCAGGGCTGGAAGGCGAGGATGTAGCGGCTGACGGTGCCTGCCGTCATGTAGGCGATACCCACATAGCACACCATAGGGAACCACGCCCAAGCGGCCCACAGCCATCCGTGCCGCCATGAGCGGAATAGGTAGAAATATAGCACCACGCCCGAGAGTAAGTACCACCCCAGCCGCAAACGCGGCGCGATCGATAGCAATGACAATCCATCGCCCGACGGCAACCAGGGGAAGGGGATGATCCACTGCACACCACAGGCCAGGGGCAGGTAAAGCAGTTTCTTCCACACGGGGTAGTGGAAATAATCGCCCAGGATGCGCTGATACACCCCTTCGGGCGCAAAGATTGTCGCCATACCGTTCTCGCCTGTGACATTATTAACCTGCTGGACGACAGTATAATGGTCGGCCACCGCCATGCCCCGCCACCAGCACACCCGGGTGATGGAGAATCGGGCAACGTAATACCGCCATTGCCTGAACTTTCCCGCCGCCGCCATCATCACGATGCCGATGAACAGGAAGTTGACATACTTTGCCCTGATGGCGGCCAGCAAGAGACACCCCAGGGCAAAAACCAATGCAGAATGTACAATGCTCCATTCAGAGTCTCGAGTTTTGACCTTGCTTCGATTCACTTCTTGTGGTACCAGGCCATAGGCAATCAGGGTGATAGCGAGGTAGGCCCAGGACTCTTTGAGCATCCCAGCACCTTGTGACATGAAGAATGCCATCATGGCTAGCAACGCCATTGCCAAGGTTGCCACACGCGCATGCTGCACACATGCGACCCGTGAAGCCAACTTCCCTGTCAGCACGATGGTGAACAGGGTGATCATCACATTGGCCGCCACGGGCCAGATGATGCTTACGCCCAGCACATGCCACAAGGCAAGAATGATGACGGGATATCCCCAAAAGGTCACCGTGGGTTCAACAGCACTGCCGTCATAGTGTGCCAACGCCCAGTCGTAGTAGTTGGCGGCATCATTATATAGTTGTGGCATGGCGAAGGAAGCTCCACTGCCCAACGTAGCGTGGTGGACAAATGAGATGGCGATGACCGCCAGCCACAGCGCCGCCACCAGCAACACACCGTGTCCTGCCAGCGTGGCGTGGTCGCTGCGTCCATAGGCCCATCGTGGCACAGCGTAGGCCACTGCCAGTGCCACTGTCATCTTTGCCGCCTGTACCACAGGATAGGACACTGCAGTCACCCCCGCCACCAGCAGGAGCGCCAGCACCTCGGCACCGATGAGCCATGTGATATGTTGTCGTGTCGTGCCCATTTTCACGGCAAAGGTACGAATAAAATAAGAATTAAGGATTAAGAATTAAGAATTTTCAGCCGATGTGACCGCTTGCTTTGCTTCGTGCAATCGTAAGGATTTTTTGGACAAATCGGGGCATCTTGAGCGAAAAACAACTTTTTTTGTGCCAAAAGCGGGGAACGTGTCAGAAAATTTTGTACTTTTGCTCTTTCAAGGCAAAAAAACGAGCGATGGCCGACGACGTGATTCAAATAGACATTGACCAGGTGCTGCAGACCCGCGCTGCACGCTACTACCGCTACATCCCCGGTTTCGTGGTGAGGTGGCTCGAGCGGCTCATCTGCCAGGACGAGATCAACGCGATGTTGCGCAAGATTGGTGATAAGCGCGATGTTGAGGCGGCCGATGTCGTGCTTGACGAGCTGAACATCACCTTGCAACCAGTGGGCATGGAAAATATCCCCGAAGAAGGGCGGTTCATCTTCGCCAGCAACCATCCGCTGGGCGGACTGGACGGGTTGGCGTTGATTTCGCTTTTCGGCCACCACTACCATGGTGAGATCCGCTTCCTGGTCAACGACCTGCTGATGACACTGAAGCCCCTGCGCGGCATCTTCCTGCCGGTGAACAAGTTTGGCCGCCAGTCGCGCCAGGGTGCCACGCTCATTGAACAGGAGTATGCCAGCAATCGCCAGATGCTCACCTTCCCCGCCGGTCTGTGCTCCCGGCGTCAGAGCGACGGCACCATCGCCGACCTGAAGTGGCACAAGTTTGTCATCACCAGCGCCATTCAGCACCACCGCGACATCATCCCCATCTACTTTGAGGGGCAGAACTCTAAGAGTTTCTATCGCGCAGCAAACTGGCGCAAACGCCTGGGTATCAAGTTCAACTTTGAGCAAGTGCTGTTGCCCCGCGAGGTACTGAGAAACCATGGTGCCACCTTCGGTATCCACATTGGTCGCCCCATTTCGTGGCAAAAGCTTGACGCAACGCAAGCCGCCAAGCAAGCCGCCACGTTGCGCGATATCGTCTATCATCTCAAACACTAAAACACCGTCATTGGTTTATGCATAACGACATTATCCCCCCTGTTGACATCAGTCTCATTGAGGCCGAGCTTACTCCAGAGCGTTTCTTGCGTGCGACCAACCGTGCCGGCAATCATATCTATGTGGTTGACGCATTCAACTCGCCCAATGTCATGCGCGAGATTGGGCGTCTGCGCGAAATCTCGTTCCGCTCTGGTGGCGGTGGCACGGGCAAGGACTGCGACATCGACGAGTTTGACCTGATGGAGCCACCGTGCCGCCAGTTGCTGGTTTGGAACCCCGAGGCACGCGAGATTATCGGTGCCTACCGCTACATCCTGGGCAGCGACATCAAGGTGCTGCCCAATGGGTCGCCCCGCATCGCCACAGCACACATGTTCCAGTTCTCGGAAGACTTTATGCAACGGATGCTGCCCCACACCATCGAGTTGGGCCGCTCGTGGATTCGTCCCGAGTACCAGTCGACGCGTGCCGGCAGCCGCGCCATCTATGCGCTGGACAACCTGTGGGACGGCTTGGGCGCGTTGACGGTGCTTCATCCCGAGGTGAAGTACCTTTTTGGCACGATGACGATGTATCCCAGCTATGACCGCGCTTGCCGCAACCTGCTGCTTCACTTCCTGCACCTGTACTTTCCCGACCCCGATGGCATCATCTGCCCCATCGAGCCGCTGGCAGGCACGCACAGTGATGAGGCCGAAAAAGGGTTCTTTGTTGGCGGCAACTTCAAGGAGGACTACCGTCGCCTGAACGCCTTTGTGCGGGCAAAGGGCATCAACATCCCGCCGTTGGTCAACGCCTACATGGGCTTGTCGCCGTCGATGCGTATCCTGGGCACCGCCATCAACCACGAGTTTGGCGAGGTCGAGGAGACGGCACTCCTCATCACCATCGCCGACATCTTCCCCGAAAAGAAGAACCGGCATGTCGCCACGTTCCAGCCTTGAAACTTATGATTTAGACAGTAGGACATAAGGACAGAATAGAGAATAATATGAGAAGAATCGGAATGATGCTTGCGGCGGTGTTGCCCCTGGCGATGGCGGCGCAAGTCGAACTGAACTATGAGGCGGGAATCACCGCCAATGCCGGCGACAGTGAGCTGGCGCCGCATTACATCCTTGCCAACCAGGGCGGAACGGTGACCCAGCAGTATGGCACGCAGCTGCATGGTGCGTTGTGGCACACGATGGACACCACGTGCCGCCTGTCGTGGGGCGCGGGCATAGAGGCCTGGGGTGGCTGGGCATCGGATGCGACCTACTACAACAACTATTATTATGTGGAAGAAGTGACCGAGGGTGACCACTATGTGATGCATCAGTATTTCCCTACAGGCACCGAGAATCCGCAGCACCCTGCCCGCGCATGGCTGCAACAAGCCTATGTCGAGGGCAAGTACCGCGGCGTGCAACTGGTGCTGGGCGCCAAGCGACATGAATCGCCGATGGTCGATGACCGCCTGAGCAGCGGTGACCTGGTGTGGAGTCCGAATGCCCGCCCACTGGTGGGTGCTCGCGCCGGATTTGTCAACTTCCAGACCATCCCCTTCACCCGCGGTTGGGTGCAGATCAATGGCGAGGTGGGTTATTACAAGCCTGGCGACAACAAGTGGCTGGAGCATCACTACAATTATTGGAACCACTTCATCACCACCGGGTGGTGGATGAACTACAAGTACCTGCACCTGCGCAGCAACCCCAACAAGCCACTGGTGGTGACGCTGGGTATGCAGGCCGCCTGCCAGTTTGGCGGCAACAATGTATTCTACGAGAGGGGTGTAGAGGTGCGCCGCGTGAAGCAGAAGGCCGACGCCGAGGCATTCTTCAAGGCATTGATTCCAGGCAGTGGCGGCTCAAACAAGGGTGACGAATTTTTCGAGGGTAACCACCTGGGCACGTGGGACATCCGCGCCGACTATCGTCTGCATGGCGGACACAGCCTAGGTGCCTATCACCAGCACATCTGGGAGGACGGTTCGGGCATCGCCTGGCGCAATGGCTTCGACGGCTTGTGGGGACTGGACTACCACGCCCCCACCCCAGGTTGGGTTGACGGCGCAGTGATTGAGTACCTGGACCTGACCAACCAGAGCGGCCCCATCCACTGGGCACCGGGCGACCACGCTGGCACGCCACTGACCAGCGAGATCACTGGTGGCGATGACTACTATAACAACTATGCTTTCAACGGCTATCAGGTGCGCGGCATGGCGCTGGGCACGCCCATGGCACCCGGGCCTATCTACAACCAGGACGGCTACATGCGGTTTGTACACACGCGTGTGCGCGCCATCCATGCCGCCGTGACCGGCCACATCGGCACGCAGTGGCAATATCGCGTGATGGCCAGCCGTCGCGCCGCCTGGGGCACCACGTTGATGCCCATGACGAAAGCCACCAGCACCTCGTTGCTGGCCGAGGCTGCCTACTCGCCCGCCTGGCTCAACGGACTGAGCATCAAGGCGATGCTCGCCAGCGACCACGGCAATTTAGGGCTTTCAGAAGTCAGTGGTCAGGGCGCTACGCGTAATCAGAAAACCAATGTGGGCGGGTTGCTATCCATCACTTATTCTGGTAACTTTACAATCGGCAAGAAATGAAGACATTAAGATATACACTCATTACCCTTGTGTTACTATTGGGGCTGTCATCTTGCACCCACAACGAGGGCGACATCGGCATCTGGTTTGGTACCTGGCAGATCGAGGACGTTGACTGTGCCGAGTTGGACCTGGCCGACACCTACTACGACCCTGCGAGTGCGGCCATCTATTTCCAGTTTCAGGGCAAGATGGCCACCGTCAGCATGGTTAACAAGCTGCATGATGAGAAAGTTGACTATGGCACCTGGAGTGAGGGTGACGGCACCCTTGACATCAGTTTCCCTGACAACGATGTGGCCTACAACCATATTTTGACCAGCCTGCTGGGAGGCAACGAAAGCCGTACCTTCCACTTTGTGATAACCGAACAGTCGGCTCAAAGCATGACCTTGAGTTTCTTCAACACCATCTGGGACCAGCACTGGACCCTCAAGCTCAAGAAACTATGAAAACTGTGAGCTGTTTACTGATAACTGAAAACTTTTTCGTAACTTTGCAGCCGATTTTTGTGTAACTCATATAACAATCTCATTCGATGAGTAAGATTAACTTTGTAGAAGAACTGAAATGGCGCGGGATGATCAACAACATCATGCCCGGCACCGAAGAGCAACTCAATAAGGAAATGACGTCGGGCTATGTGGGCATTGACCCCACTGCCGACTCTCTGCACATAGGCCACTTGGTGGGCATCATGATGCTGAAGCACCTGCAGCGCGCTGGGCACCGCCCCATCGCCCTGATTGGCGGCGCTACGGGCATGATTGGCGACCCCTCGATGAAGTCGCAGGAGCGCGTGCTCATCGACGAGCCCACGCTGCGCCACAACCAGGAGTGCATCCGCAAGCAGTTGGCTAAGTTCCTGGACTTTGACAGCGACGCACCCAACCACGCCATCCTGGTTAACAACTACGACTGGATGAAGGGCTACAGCTTCCTGAACTTTATCCGCGACATCGGCAAGCACATCACCGTAAACTATATGATGGCGAAGGACTCGGTCAAGAAGCGCCTGTCGGCCAATGCCGACCACGGCATGTCGTTCACCGAGTTCAGCTACCAGTTGCTTCAGGGCTACGACTTCCTGCACCTGTTTGAGACCGAGGGCTGCCGCCTGCAGATGGGTGGCAGTGACCAGTGGGGCAACATCACCACGGGCACCGAGCTGATTCGCCGCATCAACGGCGGCGAGGCATTTGCCATCACCTGCCCGCTCATTACCAAGGCCGACGGCACCAAGTTCGGCAAGACCGAGGGCGGCAATGTGTGGCTTGACCCCGCCAAGACCAGCCCCTACAAGTTCTACCAGTTCTGGCTGAACTGCTCCGATGTCGATGCGTCCCGCTACATTCGCATCTTCACCCTCCTCAGCAAGGAGGAAATCGAGGCACTCCAGCAGCAGCACGACGTTGCCCCCGAGCAGCGCATCCTGCAGAAAGCCTTGGCCAAGGACATCACCTGCCGTGTGCACAGCGTGGCCGATTATGAGTCGGCTGTGGCTGCCTCCGAACTGCTCTTTGGCAAGGGTACTACCGAGCAACTGAACAGCCTCGACCGGGCCACGATGCTTTCCGTCTTCGAGGGAGTGCCTCAGTTCACGGTGCCGCGTGCTCGTATCGATGAAGGCGTGTCACTGATAGACCTTGCCGCCGAAACCGGCATGTTCGCCTCCAAAGGCGAGATACGCCGCGAACTGAAGCAGAACTCCATCTCGGTCAACAAAGCCAAGGTGGGTGAAGACTGCCGTCTCACGGCTGCCGACATCCTCTCTTGTGGCAGCATCCTTGTCCAGAAAGGCAAGAAGAACTACTACTTGGTCAACATTGAGTAACCGAGCCCGGAACTTCCCGGAACGATAAGGGACATGCGTACTGCGGTGCGCGTGTCCCTTTCTTTATCCCCGCTCATTAAGGTTTCATACCAAATAGCCACCTGATATGACATGGCCGGGGAAGTCTATCCCCTCGCCACAGAGGGACACAATCTTAATAGGACCTACCCAGTATGTAGAAACTATCAAGCACCATCATTTATTCGATCGTTATTCGATCGTTTTCCACTCTTTCTCCGTTTCAGAAAGGGAAAAATGAGGGAAACATATCGAATAACGATAAGATAAAGAACGACGCAACATCGAGCCCTGAGGGCACACATAGGAACGTTGGGGACAAATATACGACACTATTGGAACGTTGAGGAAAGTTGGTGTAACCCCTCACAGAATAAAACGTAACTTCCGCGCGAAGCGGCAAGAGTCTCACCGAAAACATTCGCCGGCTGTTTTGGACGGGAAAAAGAGATGAAACTTATTAAACTTTTGTTATTTTAAAAAAAAGTGTATATTTGCATTTTATAGTGGATTTGTAAATATTTAGGCAATAACAAAAAAATCAAAACATTATGAGTAATTATCATCGTTTCAACAAGTCTTTCTCCGCAAAACGCGCAGTGGCGCTGGTGTGTCTGCTGTGTGTAGCCGGAGTTGCAGCATGGGCCCAGCCCACACGGCTGTACATCGACACGTCAGCCTCCACGCAGGTTGCCTCCTCCAAGGTGTACGACGGCACTACTGTCGCCACAATCACCGTGGTTGGCACGCCCGTGGGCATTGTAGCACCCTACACCAATGTATCCCTTGTGGCCGCGGCCAATTACACCGACCCCTCGGTGGGCGGCATCAAGATGGTGGTGGTGACCTACTCGCTTGCCGGGTCTGATTCCGCCCTGTATCTCCCCCCTATCAACGATACCCTGTGGGCCAGCATCATGCCTAAACAGCTCACTATCTCCGGCACGATGATCGACAGCAGCAAAGTTTACAACCACAGCACGATTGCCAACATCCAGCGCGTCGGCACCCTGCAGGGCGTTGTGGCTGGCGACAACGTGTTCCCCTCGGCCACGGCACGCTATGCCGATGCCAACGTGGGAGTTGCCAAACCCGTGGTGATCACCTATTCGCTCTACGGCGGCAATACAATGGTGTACAGCAACTACATCCTTCCTGCCACCGACACGCTCACGGCCGACATCACTCCGCTCGGACTCATTGCCCCCGCCATCACGCTTACCCCTTCCAAGTTCTATGACGGCACAGTCAACTGCCCGGTCCTCGACCCCGGCACCATCACCGGCATCTACAGCGGCGACGAGGTCACCTACTCCGCTTCTGCCGTGTTCCTCACCCCCGATGCTGGCGAGAACAAGGTTGTAACACCCGTATTCACCCTGAATGGTCCCCAAAGTTTTAACTACACCGTCGTCGACACCGCTTCCACCCCCTATCATGCCGACATCCTTCCGCGCCAGCTGGGTGCCCAAGGTGCCGTGGTACGCACCACCAAATCATATGACGGCACCACCGACGCCTATGTGATTTACCCCGCATTCCCCGCCAATTACATCGACGGTGAAACAATCCTTATCAGCACCACTGCTTCGTTTGACTCGCCCGAAATCGGCATAGGGAAGACCATCACCCTGCATTACAACCTGGAGGAGAACGACTACTCCGCCAACTACCTTGCCCCCGAGGACGAGATCTACACCACCGAGGGCAGAATTATCGCCGCCACGGTGCTCGACTCCTCTTTCGGCCTGAACGGCATCGTGTCTGCCGGCACCCACTTCTGTCAGAGCGACTATGTAGAGCTGGAATGCCATATTGCCCAGGGTCTGCCTTCTAACTACACACTGGTTTTCAACGACGCAGCCATGGCCCAAGGTTTTTCAAACCGGCACGACACAATAATCCTCGGCGGAGAGAGCAGCTTCACAATGGGGTTCTTTATTCCTGAAGGCTGCGAAGAGGGTAACTATTCGGTCACTATCATGATATACAACGATGCCGAAGACGGACTTGTCACCTCATGGAACTTTGAAGTCGACATGCCCAACACCTATCTGGTTCAGGTGTTCAACGATGTGGTGAGCATCGACAACACTTCCGAGCGCTTCAACACGTTCCAGTGGTTCAAGGACGGCAAAGCCGTGTCCGGTGCCACTCTGCCCTACTACCAAGATCCTGACGGCTACCTGAACGGACTCTACTCCGTGAGAGTGAATGCCGGCACCGACGATGAGCACATGATATGCCCCATCGAGTTCGACAACACACCCGCCAAGAGCATGAAGCTTTACCCCAACCCCGTTGTGAACACCACCCAGGTGAAGATTGCGGGCTCCGACCGGGAGACACACGAGCTTACGCTCTACAACAGCTATGGCACACCCGTGCTGAAAACCACCTTCTCAGGCAGCGAGTATCGCCTTGACATGAACAGCCTGCCGCAGGGCGTCTATATGCTCAGCGTGGACGACATGAACACAAAGACTGTCAAACTGTAATTCACCAATAACTTAGACTATTATGAAAAGAATATTCACTACAATCATAATGCTGGCCGTAGCCGCCACGGCTTCTGCCCAGTTTATCGACCACCACAACAACATCCAACTCTATTGCGGCGGTGGCGTACATTCAATGTATTACAATCCCGTTGAGGGCATCCGTTCCCCGGGAGCCGGTGCCTTGGTGGGTCTGCAGTACCAGTACATGTTCAACCACCACTGGGGATTAGGGTTCGGCGTTGAGGCCAGCACACTGAACAGTTCGGCCAAATACAACTACAGCATTGTGAACAACAACGTCAAGCTGCCCGGTGCCAAGTATGAGAGCAATGTGACCACAACCCTCTACAACCTGACGGAGAAGCAGCACATGACCGACATCAGCATCCCGCTGCAGGTAGTCTTCCGCAACCCCGTAAACCGCACGATTGCCTTCCAGATGGGGCTGGGACTTTCCGCCGACATCCCCTTCAAGGGCACCTACCGCGTGACGGCCGGCACCTACTCCCGCTCGGCATACATGCCCCATACCAACGTAACCTACTCCGACCTGCCTTCGCACAATCTGGGCCGCTACTCCGCCACATCAAAGAAAATCGAGGGCAACAACGAGCTGCCTAAATTCTACATGAGCCTGCTCGCCGACCTGGGCTACACGTTCAACTGCAGCGACGCCTTCGGCATATATCTGGGTATTTATGGAAAGTTCGGCCCCAACAATATCAATACCCGAAGCGAAATCAAGACCCCGATGCTGGACTATAACGACGTCTACACCGCCTCTTTTGGCAGCGACCGCGTGGGCAATGTGTACGCCTATGAGGCCGGCCTCAAGATTACCCTCCGCTTTGGATTGGGTCGCGATATGGACTGGCGTATAATAAAGGCCGCCGAGGAAGCCGCTGCCGCACAGGCCGAGGCTGAACGCCAGGCCGCCCTTGCAAAGGCCGAGGCCGAGCGCAAGGCTGCCGAGGAAGCCGCCATTGCCGAGGCCATCGCAAAAGAGAAGGCTGAAGCCGAGGCTCGCGCCCGTGCCGCCGCCGACTCCATCGCCCGTGTGCATGCCGCCGAGCGCGCCAAAGCCGAAGCCGAAGCCCGCGCACAGGCCGAAGCACTGAACCGCGCCAAAGCCGCTGCCGACTCATTGGCCAAAGCACAGGCTGCCACCGAGGCCCGTCTGAAAGCCGAGGCCGAAGCACGCGCCAAGGCCGAAGCCGAGGCTCGCAGAGCCGAGGCAGAAGCTCGTGAACGCGCCCGCGCCGAACAGCGTGCCCGCGAAGAGGCCGCCTTCGTGGCCGGATACAGAGACGTGGCATACTTCGAGACCGGCAAGGACATGCCGATATTCAGCGAACTCAACGAGGACTCGTGGGACAACCTGAAAGCCGTCATGGACAAGCACCCCGAAATCAAGGTTACCGTCACCGGACACACCGACAACGTGGGCAAGGACGCAGCCAACCTGAAGCTGTCGCAGAACCGCGCCGACAACATCAAAAAGATGCTTGTGCTGAAAGGCATCGCCGCCGACCGCATCACCGCCATAGGCAAGGGTGAGAGCGAACCCGTCGAGACCAACAGCACACCCGAAGGCCGCGCCAAGAACCGACGCATTGAAATCACCATCGGCAAATAGCCGTTACCCTGCATGAAAAAAAGAGAGAGGCAGACCTTGTGTCCGCCTCTCTTCTTTTTGTTTTAAGGTTTTAGGGGAGAAAGGTTTTAGTGTGTTATTGTATGCCGTTGATAAGTTGATAAGTTTATACGGCTCGCATCATATCAACATATCAACGTATCAACATATAAACCTTCAAACCTTTTAACCCTCAAACCCTTTAACCCAAATCGGTCATTGCAAAAGAGGGTCACTCCTCATTCTCCGAGGGCGACAGACTGCAGTAAAGCGAGTAGAAATCACTGATGATTTTGTGCTGGGAGAACTTCTCCCTCTGCACCCGGCCCTTCTCCACCAGCTGCTGACGCAACGCGGGGTCGTCGAGTATAGACTTGAGCCGCTGTGCAATCTCCGAGGGATTCTTGGGGTCGGCATACAGGGCTGCATCGCCACCGGCCTCAGGCATGGAAGAGACATTTGAGGTGACAACGGGCGTATCGCAGCAGAGGGACTCCAGAATGGGGATGCCGAAACCCTCGAACAGCGACATATAGGCCGAGGCTTGGGCACAGGCATAGAGCGCCGGGAAGTCCTCGAAATCGGCCTTGTTTAAAATATGCACCCTCTCTGTCATGCGCAGCGACCTCACAGCAGACATCAGCGAGGAATGGTATGCACCGTGGTTATTCCCCACAATCACCAAGTGGACATCGTCGGGCAACTCTGCCATAGCCTTCACCACAGCAATCTGGTTCTTGCGCTCCTCTATCGAACCCACGCAGATGATATACTTCTCCGGCAGGTGGTATTCCTCGCGCACATAAGCCCTGTCCGACTCGCTGACCGGTTTCCAAAAGATTGGGTCGCACGACTGGTAGACAACCCTGATCTTGTCCTCAGGCACATGGATAAAGTCTATCAAATCGCGCTTGGTCTGCTCGCTGACGGCCACCACCACATCGGCTATCCTGCACGAATGCCTAATCTTGGAGCGGTGTACACACCTGTCAACAACGGAATAGAACTGCGGAAAACGCCACACGATGAGGTCGTGTATCGTCACCACACGCTTGATGGAGCGGGGTATTCCGTGCGGCAGTTCGTGGCTGAGGCCATGGAAAATCTTCACCTTGTCGTCCTTCAAGTGGAAAGTCACGCCAAAGCGCCTCCAAATATCGGGGAAGAAGCGGTCGATACCCGTTGGCTGGCGGGTGGAAATGTTGGCATAGCCGGTAAAATAGC
>JAEEGG010020121.1_pt1 | contig 13374 bp, 8 predicted proteins | sample 9134161 | NCBI WGS metagenome assembly JAEEGG01 (sample SAMN16246543, study PRJNA631951) | gut metagenome | biome: gut microbiome; feature: rumen; material: CR-attached | host: Bos | place: Iran: Karaj | collected 2018-10 | reverse complement strand
AGGATTCCGTTGCACAAGACTCCATCAAGAAGGATTCGACAGCCAAGGATTCTACGAAAAAGGACTCTACAGACGCCATCGCAAAAATCGCCAGCAGAACGACGATGTCCGCATACGTTGCTGGCCGCACATTGTTCGTAACGGGATTGGTTTCTAAGACCGCTGCGAAGGTCGACTTGCTCGATTTGCAAGGTCGCCCCGTGTACAGCACAAATTGCATTAACGGAACAGTCGATCTAAGTAACATAGCCGAAGGCCTTTACGTGGTACGAGTGCAAAACGGATCCACGAATTTAACCAAACGGATTTCCATAAAATAGATTTCACCTCTTAATTACTAGGGACTAGGATTTTCCTGGTCCCTTTTTTATTTGACTTTCTCGAACGTTTTATGTATCTTTCGGGTTGGTGCAAATGGGTTGATAGAGGTATATAAAATGAAAAAGATTCATTCTTTATCGCGCATTGTACTCGGTGCCGCAATTATAGGCGCGGGCTTTGTAAACGCCAATGCCGCTGACGAAACCATTCGTGAGCTCGCCAAGGAGCGCGGCCGCTTTATCGGCACCATCTTGAATAGCGAATGGTTCAACGACGCAATTGAACCGGAATTCGAAGAAATTCACAAGACTCAATTCAACGTGGTCGTCGCCGAAAACGAAATGAAGTTCGACGCCACCGAGCCCAAAGAAGACGAATTCAACTTCGAAAAGGGCGACAAGATGGTCAAATACGCGCAGGCCAACGGACTCCGCGTTCGCGGACACGCCCTCGCCTGGCATAGCCAAGTCGCAAACTGGGTGAACAACTACAGCGGACAAAAAGAAAAGCTACTCGCCGTCCTCAAAAACCATATCACCAAAGTCGTCGGCCACTGGAAAGGTCAAATCGCTGAATGGGATGTGGTGAACGAAGCCGTCAATGACGATTACAACGCCGATTGGCGTTCCACAAACTCCGTGTGGTACGAAGGCATCGGCGCAGAATTCCTGGACTCCGCATTTGTCTGGGCGCACGAAGCCGACCCGGATGCAGAACTCTGCTACAATGACTATTCCATCGAATGGGGCCTCCGCGAAGGTTCCAAGGCAAGCTTTGTCGTGGAACAAGTCAAGCGCTGGAAAGCAAACAACATTCCTATCACTTGCGTGGGCACGCAAACCCACATTGAAATTGCACACGAAACGACTCCGCAAAACGTGCGCGCACTCGCCAAAGCACTTGCAGATCTCGGCGTGACTTTGAACATCACCGAACTCGACATCGGATTCCCAAAAGGTTCCGCAGGCAAGCTCACCGAAGCGGACTACGCCAAGCAGGGACACTTGTACCGTCAATTCATGGACGTGTTCCTCGAAGAACCGAACATGGGTGAATTCGTGATTTGGGGATTGACCGATGCACACAGCTGGCTCGACGAACAGCAGGGCAAGACCGAAGGGCTCCTTTACGACAAGCAATACAACCCTAAGCCCGCATACGATAGCGTTATGGCAAGCCTCAAGGCTCACCCCGCTTCCGAAGTCAAAACACCGTACCCAGAATCCGTTCTCAACCCGCCCAAAGATTGCGGAACAGGGAATTGCGGCGATCCCATTGATATCAAAACATTCACTAAACCAAGCAACATTTCCATACACCTTGCCGGACGCACATTGTTCATAACAGGTTTGGCTTCGAAGACTGCCACGAAGGTCGACATATTCGACATGCAAGGGCGTCCCGTGTTCAGTGCAAAGGATGTCAAAGGCGACATTGAACTTTCTTCAATTTCTAAAGGATTATACGTTGTTCAAATTCGCCAAGGCGTAACAAAATTTACCAAACGAATCGCCATTAAGTAATGGAGATCCCCGTCAAACGAGGACTGGCGACGGGGATGACAACTCTGATAAAAGTCGCGAATTAACATCGCGACTTTTTTCGTACCCTAAAAAAATTTTTTTGTTAATGTGACCTAGTCACAGTCTAAAGCCTTGTGATTATCTAAAATATAGGTGTAAAAGAAAAGAGTTTAAAATAAAACAAAAAAGAAAAAAGGAAAGGTAAAACAATGGCTGAATTAAAAATCACTAGCGCAAACTTTGAACAAGAAGTCCTTAAATCCGACAAACCCGTTCTGATTGATTTCTGGGCACCATGGTGCGGCCCGTGCCGTATGCTCTCGCCCACCATCTCGGAAATCGCCGAGGAGTACAAGGACAAAGTCAAAGTCTGCAAGGTCAACGTCGATGAAGAGGGTGATCTCGCCGCCATGTTCCGCGTGTCTAGCATTCCGCTGCTCGTGGTCATGAAAGACGGCAAAGTCACAAATTCCGCAGTTGGCGTCCGCCCAAAAGACCAAATCGTGAAGATGATATAATTTCTACGCTCCCCGAAAGGGGAGATTTTTATATATTCCCTCTAGAGGGAGCTCGCTATGGTCGAACCGATTAGTCAAATTGTCAAGAAAATTCCGTTTTGGGGAAATCTATCGCTTGAAGAAAAGGCGTTAGTTTCGCAACGCGCGATGATCAAGCACTTTAACAAAGACCAGATTGTCAGCAGCAACAGTTCCGCTTGTCTCGGGATTATCCTCATTTTGAACGGAGGCATCCGCGTGAGCCTCATCTCGGATGAAGGTCGCGAAGTCACACTGTACCGTGCGCACGCGAACGAATTTTGCGTTTCAACCGCCTCATGCGTGATTCACCAGTTGACATTCGAAACAATCGTCACCGCAGAAGATGACACAACCGTACTCGTCATCCCCTCCTCCGTTTGCGCCAAGTTGATGGATTCGAACATTCACGTGCGTTCATTCGTTTTTGAACGTGAAACGGAACGCTATTCACAGACAATTTGGGCCATTCAGCAGATGTTATTCAAGCGTTTTGACCAACGCCTTGCCAATTACTTGATTAATTCATACGAAAGTAGCGACAAGCCCGAAGTCAAAAAGACACAAGAAGAAATCGCGCGAGACGTGAATTCCGCCCGAGAAGTGGTCGCCCGCATGCTCAAGGAATTCGCCGCCAAAGGGCTTGTTGAAATCAAGCGCGGCGCAATCGTGCTCCGCAACATCGAAGGCTTGAAAAAGTTGCTATAAAAAAGGCTGCGATTTCTCGCAGCCTTCCTTTGTACCTATTTATTCAAAAACTTGACTTACTTGTACATGTAAATCTTGCCGTTGGGGAACTTGAATTCCTTCATTCCAGCGGTATTCACCTGACTTACGGACTTCACATCGCCACCGTAGAAAATCGTGCTACCATGGTATTCCGGCTTGAACGCAGCACTTTCTGTACCGTAGTATTTATCGCTTGTGAAGCTAACAGAAGCGCAGTTTGGCGTGTCGGTCGAGTAGTCACCAAATGCAAGGAGCACGCCGCCCGTAATTTCAAAGCCTGTATCCGTATCGATGAGGCCGCCCGCCATATTGGAGGGGCATCCATTGCCACCGCCCTGTTGACCGCCCATACCCGGGAAGCCGCCACCCATGTTCCAGTTACCGCCACCTGGGAAGCCACCGCCCATACCGCCATTTTCATAACTTTGGCCGGTGATTTCGAGAATCAACACACCACCCGTCATCTTTGCAGAACCGTTGGCGTCAAGCACGTCAATCATGTTACCCTTCGATGCGATGTAGTGGTGACCGCCGCTAATCACAGCATGACCGCTAGATTCGCTGAACATGGAATACCCGCCCGAATTTTCCTTAGCGCCACCGGCAGCGTTCCAGCCATCATTTGTGGCAAATGTAGCCGTAACACCACCCTCGGCATAGATTCTGTACGCTTCCAAGCCTTCGTAAGCCGTGACGACGTTAATCGTAGAACCGCTCAAATGCAAGGCGGAGTCCGCATGGATACCATCGTCCTTCGTAGAAACGGTCACATCACCAGCATTCATGAAGACTTTGTATTTTGTATGCAGAGCATCGTCATCGGCAGTCACATTGATGTTACCGCCGTTCACATAAATGAACTTTTCAGCCACCAAGCCCTTGCCTGTAGAAGTCACCTTGACAGTCGACGGTTCCGTAGAATCGCTCACCATGACATAATGTGCAGCCTGGATGCCATCATCACCCGCTTTAATGGTGATGTTGCCACCGCGGATATCGACAATGCCCTTGCCGTCGATAAAGGATTTGCACTTGCCATCAGTACCTTCTTCGCATTCATCACTTTCAAGGGCGTCACCCTTCTTGGCCGTGAGATTCAACGTACCGCCAGAAATTTGGAGGCTACCCTTGCCCTTGATGGCGTTTTCTTCGGCTTCAACTGTAATGTTACCATTCTTGATTTTAAGATCGTTACTGCACTGGATGCCGTTTTTGAACTTACCCTTGACGGTCAAAGTACCGGCACCCTTGATGTTCAAATCGTCTCTCGAATAAATAGCAGCCTTTGCCGTATCCTGAGACCCGTTGACTTTCACGAACAAGTGATTTCCATTACCGTCTTCAACCACGTTGGTCGTACCCTTGACCAAATGGAGAACCGTCTTGTCGGCATTTTTCACAAGAATCGGAGCATTGGAGCTCTTGATCGTCGCATTGTGAAGATAAATGCCCGTATTGCCTTCGTTTTCTGCCGCAGGAGTATTCACCACCACCTGGAAATCGGACGATTCACCGGTGACGTAATAAGCGCCCGGGCAAGTAATCGTTGCGCTTTTGTCTGCAATTTCAACGCAACCATTGTTGTTTTCGACAGTAGCCGAAGTACCCGCAAGTTTCAGGAGAATCTGCGTACCATCCAAAGTTCTAGCATCTTCGTTATCATTTTCGTTGTCGCCGGATTCCGAGCTGCCGGGGACTGCATTGTTAGAACTCGACGACACGACAGGAATAACATTGCTGGAGCTAGAGGCGCCGACGTTCGGCATAACACTAGAACTCGAAACAACATTGCCAGGCAAAGCATTGCTTGAACTAGAAGTCCCGATAACTGGGGCCGTATTGCTAGAACTCCAAATTTCAACATCAATGTCCAGAATGCCGGAACTAGATTCGATGCCAAAAGCACCGCTGCTAGAAGAAGCATCCGCAGGGAGATAAGCCCCCGAATCAGGATTTACAATTGAACTATCTTCACCACAAGCGACAAAGCTCAAAGCCGCAGACACAGCAATCACAGGCAACTTTTTCAACATCATTGAACACTCCATTTTTTCTTAATATAAACTCCATACTCCAAAATGGACCATTCCGCCGCCCAATTTCCGTTGAAGCGAAAACAACGGGGATTAACAAATCCTATAGCCAGTTATTGTCAGTGCGCAATTGCCGTCCCTTGTAAAAATTTCTAAATTGCCTCGCGCATTAGCATGTTTGGCGCATGTTGCGCCGCATTAACCGGAGGCTTTATGGCACTTCAATTCTACAACACCGCATCACGCAAGAAAGAACTGTTCACTCTTCCCGAAGGCGTTCCCGCCGTGCGTATGTACTGTTGTGGTCCGACGGTGTACCACTTTGCCCACATCGGCAACCTCCGCACTTACATTTTTGAAGATTTCCTCGTCCGCACGCTCAACTACTACGGCTACAAGGTCAACCACATCGTGAATATCACCGACGTGGGCCACCTCACTAGCGATGGCGACACCGGCGACGATAAAATGGAAAAGGGCGCAGCCCGCGAAGGCAAGTCCGTCTGGGACATCGCAAAGTTCTACACCGACGCATTCATGGCCGACTGGCACCGCCTCAACATCCAGGAACCGACCCGCTGGACCCGCGCCACGGATCACATCCAGGAACAGATTGACTTGGTGAAGACGCTCGAAGAAAAGGGCTTCACCTACCGCACCTCTGACGGCATCTACTTCGACAGCCTCAAGTTCCCGCGCTATGCCGACTTTGCACGCCTCGACGTGGAAAACCTCCGCAAGGGTAGCCGCATCGACATGGGCGAAAAGCACAACGCCACGGACTTCGCACTTTGGAAGTTCAGCCCGACCGACAAGAAGCGCGCTATGGAATGGGACAGCCCGTGGGGCGTTGGTTTCCCGGGTTGGCACATCGAATGCTCCGCCATGGCCATGAAGTACAACGGCCCGACGCTCGACATCCACTGCGGTGGTACGGACCACATCCGCGTGCACCACACGAACGAAATTGCCCAGAGCGAATGCGCCAACGGCGTTCAGTTCAGCCGCTTCTGGATGCACGGTGAATTCCTCCGCACTGCAAGCGAAGAAAAACTTGAAGACGGCACGACCGAACAGAAGTTCGGCAAGATGAGCAAGTCCTCGGGCGAATTCTTGACCGTCACGCTCCTCATGGAACGCGGCTTCAACCCGCTCGACTACCGCTACTTTGCACTCGGCAGCCACTACCGCAACTACCTGAACTTCACTTGGGAAGCCCTCACCGGTGCCAAGGAAGCCTTCAAGAGCTTGCACAAGAAGACGGACCCGCTGATTGGCAAGGCAACAGCCATCACAAGCGAAGCTGCCAAGGCTTTCCAGCAGGAATTCAAGGACGCTATCGGTGACGACCTCAACATGCCGCGCGCACTCGGCATCATGAACACGATGCTCAAGAGCGACATCGATGACGGAGAAAAGGCTGCACTCGTAGCTGACTTCGACAAGATCTTTGGTCTCAAGCTCGACCAGCCGCGTGAAGAATACGTGAAGAAGGGCGCTAACGACAACATCGATACCGCCAAGGTCGAAGCTTTGATCGCAGCCCGCAAGGAAGCACGCGCCAACAAGAACTGGGCCGAAAGCGACCGCATCCGTGATGAACTTGCCGCGATGAACATCGTGATCAAGGACTCTAAGGAAGGCACGACCTGGAGCGTGAAGGAATAAGCCATTTTCCTCCTCGTTGTCATATACGTTGCATTTATTGGGCTAGGTCTCCCCGACACCATTCTTGGGGCGGCTTGGCCCTTAATGCATTTAGACCTCAAAACGCCGATTTCTGCGGCGGGTATTCTTTCGATTATCGCCTCGCTCGGGACAATTGTCTCTAGCCTCTGCACACCGAAAGTTCTGCGTGTTTTAGGCACTGGAAAGCTCGTCGCCTACAGCATTGCGCTTACCGCAATTGCCTCGCTCGGTTACGGCTTTGCGGACTCGTTCAACGTCCTTTGCCTTTGGGCGATCCCGATGGGCATTGGCGCAGGCGCCGTCGACGTGGCGATGAACAACTTTGCCGCCATTTATCTGGAATCCAAGCACACGAACTGGCTGCATGCCAGCTGGGGTATCGGAGCAACGCTCGGACCTTCACTGCTTTCGTTCTCGATTATGATCGGCAGCGGTTGGCGTGGAGCTTACGAATATGTCGCTGCAAGCCTCACCGCAATTTTTGTATTGATTCTCATTTCACTCCCGCTGTGGAAAAAAACGGAAGCGCGTGGAGGACTCTCGGAAAACGTCACCATACCGACGAATTCTGAAAATGTGAAAGTCGCGAGCCCAGGAAACGCGCCGAGAACTGCCGCGCCCTCCGACAACAACGCAAATAATGCGCCGCACATCAGTATCCGCGAAGCACTTCGCGTCCCGGGAATGAAGCTTTCGTTCCTCACGTTCTTCTTTTATTCGGCACTCGAAATTTCGACAAGCCTTTGGTGCGGCACCTACCTCATCGCTTGCGGATTCAAACCCGAAATCGGAGCATTCATCGTTTCGCTCATGTTTGCATCCGTGATGATTGGCCGCATTGCAAGCGGATTTTTTGCAATCAAGTTTACCGACCATCGCCTGATTTACGCCGGGATTTTCATCGTCGCCGCAGGCTGCCTTGTGCTCTCATTACCGCTGCCACTATGGATGCAGCCCGCCTGCATTTGTCTACTCGGACTCGGTTGCGCCCCCGTTTACCCTTCGCTAATCCACGCGACTCCTGCACGTTTTGGAGAATCACTTTCAAGCCAGGCGATTAGCATTCAGCTCGCCGGTTCTTACGTGGGCTCCATTTTGATGCCACCTGCATTTGGTCTCGTTGCAGCTAAATTCACCGTCCATCTTTGGCCGATTTCGCTCTCGATTTTTGTTGGATTGTTACTTTTATGCGTGTGTTTGCTGGACTACGTAACGCACAAAAAACTGAACAAGTCTTACGCCCGCGAACGCGTCATTGACATTCTCCACACGGTTTCGATGGAAACTCTCAAACGGGAACGTCGCATACAACGTCGTTTACGCAATCGCCAAAAGAAACGTTAGGGGTTTATTATGGAAATAAAGCAATTTGTATTCAATCCGTTCGGAGTGAACTGCTACATCCTGAGTAACAGCAAGGGCGAAGCCATTTTAATTGACCCGAGCGTGAGCAATGCCCGCGAACAAGCGGCACTCACGGATTATCTCAAGAGTGAAAATCTCAAAGTCGTACGCGTTTTAAACACGCATCTGCACCTAGATCACGTCCTCGGGAACGCATTTGCAGAGCGCACTTTTGGCATCAAGGCCGAAGCGCACAAAGACGACGAATTTCTTTTAGGCGTGCAGAACGAACAAGCCCAAATGTTCGGACTCCCGTGTAACGATTTAGCGCCAGCATTGGGTAATTACCTGAACGACGGCGACATCATCGAAATTGCAGAAATTCGCCTACAAGTGATTCACGTTGCAGGGCATTCCCCGGGCGGTCTCGCCTTCTTCTGCGAGAATCCAGGCAAGGTCAACGGACAAGATAACGTTCCGCCGCTCCTTTTCCCAGGCGACATCATTTTCGCAGGGAGCCGAGGTCGCAGCGACCTCTACGGCGGTGACGAATTTGCTCTCGTGAGCGGCATCAAGTCGAAGCTCCTTACGCTCCCGGCAGAGACCGTCGTATTCCCCGGCCACGGACCAAGCACAACCATTGGCAACGAGAAAATGTGGTATTAACCCTTCGACAGGCTCAGGGACCTTTGTTATGAGCAACAACGGGCAGGTAAGAATCGGGTGGATTGACGAATTCAAGGGATTCGTTCTTTTGCTCGTTTGCCTGTTCCACATTGAGCAGAATTTCCCGAACGTGCACCTGGGAATGTATCACTTGAGCGCACTTCGCATGTCGGCATTTTTCTTTATTTCGGGATTTCTTTTTAGCACAAAACGCTTTACCAATTTCAAAAGTTACTTTACCCACAAAACGCGCGTTCTGTTAGTTCCCTACCTTTACCTTTCGTTTCTATTTTTCGCCATCGACCCGGTCGTTTACAGTTTCGCGCTCTACCCGAAATCGCCCACGATGACAGTCGTGAATACCATTCCCGACATCAACAATACATGGCAATACATCTATTGGAACATCGCTAAAATTTTCATCGCCGGGAAGTCCTCGGTCGGGGCGGGCCCGCTGTGGTTTGTGTTCACGCTTTATTCCGTCAGTTTGCTTTTTTACCTACTTCATGAAATATCGAAAAAGCAAGTCAACCCCAAACTGTTTTTCGCCGTTATGGCAATAGAAGGGCTCCTTGGCGGTTGGCTTCTGAACGAGAATCACATTCACTTGCCGCTTGGCATCGAGCGCGACCTCACGATTCTATTCTTCTTTGGTTGCGGTTTTCTCTGCAAGGAACCCATCAAAAAAATTCATAACGCCATTTCAGCAAGCGCAACTCACACCGCGAAAAACACGGCCATCGTGGCCGCCATCGGAATCGCAAGCTTTATCGCTTACGCCTTTTTGGAATCGCCGAGTCCGAATTTCAGCATTATGAACAATGACCTGGGTAAGAGCCTCCCCCAGTTCGTCGCAAGCTCCATTACAGGCATTATCGGCCTCATCGTTACATTCCTGCTCGCAAGCAAGATTCCAGACATTGCACCCATCCGCACCACCAAAGGCATTCTGCGCAACATCTCCCGCAACGCACTCGTGATCCTCGCTGTTCACTGGTGGATTGTCCTGATTTTGCGACTCTTCTTCAGGCCGCAAATCAACCAACCGGGAATCGCCTATATCGCCATCCCGATTGTAGCTCTCGGCACCATCGCCGCCATCCCGCTTTTCCGCTGCAAACTCCACCGCCTACTCGGCAAAGAAAAAATCAGCGTAAAAGAAAGCCTCTGCATTAGGGAATAATGCAAAGGCTTAATCGTGAATTAGGAGCTTATTTTAGGATTTCACGGAAGCAAGGCACTGTCCTGCTCTAACTTCAGAAGATTCCTTCACAAAGATTTGCGACACAACGCCACCGCATGTTGCGATTACAGGTATTTCGGTCTTCATACTTTCAATGATCGCAAGAGTATCACCTTCCTTTACCGATGTTCCCGGCTTTGCGACAATCAGCTTCCAAAGAGAGCCGGCAACAGGGCTGTAAACGCCATCTTCTCCTTCGGCAAGCGTAATTTCAGCTTCTGGAGCAGACTCTGCGCTATGGCTTTCAAAAGTAAACTGGCCATTTGCAATCCAGCGTTCCTTTTCTTCTTCGAATGCCTTGGTACGCTTTTCTTCGAATGCAGAGATAGAAGCGGCATTGTCCTTCAGGAACTTTTCGTATTCCTCGATGTCGAAGGAACTGTTCTCCACTGTGACATGGAATTTGCCTGCAATAAAGTCCTTTCGCATTTGTAAAAGCGTATCCGCATTCACTTCGTAATAACGAATCTGGTCAAAGAAACGCAACAGATACGGCAACGGGAAATCACTCGTCTTTTTAAAGCGGTTCCACATTTGCACCGTACGGCCGACAAATTGATAACCGCCAGGCCCTTCCATTCCGTAAACGCACATGTAAGCGCCACCAATGCCCACCGCATTTTCAGGCGTCCATGTACGAGCCGGGTTGTACTTGGTCGTAACCAGACGATGTCTCGGATCGAGCGGAGTTGCCACAGGAGCGCCAAGGTAAACATCCCCAAGACCCATCACGAGATAGTCCGCATCAAACACAATCCGCTTGACATCATCAATGGAATCAAGGCCATTGACTCGGCGAATGAATTCAATGTTGTTTGGGCAGCACCAAGGAGCGCCCGGTCTAACCGTCGTCACATATTTTTCGATGGCAACACGTGTCTGCGGGTCATCCCACGAAAGCGGGAGATAAATGGTTCTTGTCGGGACCTTCGTCAGCTTGTTCTTTCTCAGGTGTTCTGCCAAATCCCAGAGGCGTTCCAAAACATCCTTCTGACGAATCTTTTTGATATCGTAGTGAATTTGTATAGAGCGAATACCCGGAGTAACATCAATGAGGACATCCGCAAAACGTTCCTTGACGGCAAGCATCCATGCGTGAGCCGTAAAGCGGAGACGCAAATCGATAATCGCCGGGCCAAATTCGACAAGCACGTTATCATCGCCATCGGCACGCACAACAATATGTTCCATTTCAGAATCAGTGTTGTATTCCGAAATAATTGGAGATGTTACAGGAGCTGGGACTAGCGCCGGAGCTAGCCTCGAAGCCTTATCTGGAGCAGCAAGCATTTCTTCGCGTGCGATTCGGATTTTTTCTGCATCTTCTACAGAAAGCGGAATAAAACGGACCTTGTCGCCACTGCGCAACTGTCCCATTTTCCAAAGTTCCGCAGAAACAATCGTCACCGGGCATGCAAAACCACCAAGGCTCGGGCCATCAACGCCCAAGATAATCGGCATATCACCCGTAAAGTCCACAGTTCCTACGGCATACGCATTATCGTGCAAATTCGAGGGATGGAGTCCCGCTTCGCCACCATCGGGTCTTGCCCACTTGGGCTGCGGACCGATCAAGCGAATACCCGTTCTAGAAGAGTTGTAATGCACTTCCCACGTTGCTGCAAAGAATTCTTGAATGTCTTCGGCAGTCAAGTAATCCGGAGCGCCATGCGGGCCATACATCACACCAATTTCCCATTCGGTCCCAATCGACGGAAGCGCCGTTGCCGCCGGAATAACCGTTTCACCAGAAGCATCGTTTCCAATGTGGAGAATATCTCCTGCAGTCAAAGCACGTCCACCGTGGCCACCAAAGCCGCCCAGTGTAAATGTCGACTTACTACCTAAATAATCAGGAACATCAATACCACCGCGAATCGCCAAATAGCAGCGTTGTCCAGCCTTAGAAACTCCGAACTTGAGAACATCCCCATCGTGAACTTCGACAGGCGTATTCTTCAGGCACGGCATATTGTTTACAGTCGCCGGGAAATCACCACCCGTAAATGCAATCACGGCATCCGTATGGAACGCAAGCGTACATCCCGAATGAGTCATTTCGATTCCCGCCGCATTTTCGGCGTTACCGACAATCTTGTTTGCCAGCCTAAAGCTGTAATTATCCATAGGACCGCTAGGAGGAATGCCCACATCCCAATACTTTAAGCGACCCGGATAATCCTGAATTGTCGTCTGTAAACCCGGAGCGAGAACTTCAAAAATCTTGTCACGATATTTGTAGTCGTTCAAAATCCAAGTCGAAACCTTTCCCGATACAAAATCCGGCATTTCAAGCACATCGCGCAAAAGCTTGATGTTCGTTTCAAAGCCATAAAGTTTGACTTCGGCGAGAGCCTTCTTTGCCTTTTCGATATTATCTTCACGGTCACTGCCCGCGACAATGACCTTCGCCAAAAGCGGATCGTAAAATGCGCTGACTTCCGTACCGCGAGAAACCCATGTATCAACGCGGATGCCTTCCGGGAATTTCACTTCCGTCAAAAGCCCACTGCTCGGGCGGAAATTTTTACCGGGGTCTTCGGCGTAAACGCGGAATTCCATAGCGTGCCCATGCGGTACAAACTTTGCGCCAATTTCAAAGGGACGATTTCCTGCAGCAAGTTCAATCATCCAGCGCACCAAATCAACATCATAAACCGTTTCGGTGACACCGTGTTCAACTTGCAAGCGCGTATTGACTTCGAGGAAATAGAATCGGTCGCTCGGTGCGTCGTATATAAATTCAACCGTACCGGCAGAACGGTAAGAAACACCCTGCACAAGTCGCAAAGCAGCCTCATGCAGCGCTTCGCGAGTTTTTTCGGGCAAGCAAGGCGCAGGAGTTTCTTCAATGACCTTCTGGTTACGGCGTTGTACAGAGCAATCGCGTTCGCCCAGAATAACGGCATTGCCATTGCCATCGCCAAAGACCTGTACTTCGACATGACGGCCGCGTTCCACGTACTTTTCGACAAAGAGGCCTGCATTTTTGAAGTTGTTTTCGCTCAACCTCTTGATTCTATCAAAGCTTTCAACGAGTTCCTTTTCGCTGTGGCAAATGCTCATGCCAATACCGCCACCACCTGCGGTACTCTTGAGCATTACCGGATAGCCGATTTCCTTGGAATGTGCAACAGCATCTTCCAAGCTTTCCAAAAGACCAGAACCGGGAACAAGCGGAACATCAAATTCCTGTGCAAGTTCCTTGCTACGGTGTTTCAGGCCAAATTCAATGAGGTGCTTCGGAGTCGGCCCGATAAAAGCAATTCCATTATCTTCTAGAGTCTTTG
>JAEEGG010020120.1_pt1 | contig 13375 bp, 10 predicted proteins | sample 9134161 | NCBI WGS metagenome assembly JAEEGG01 (sample SAMN16246543, study PRJNA631951) | gut metagenome | biome: gut microbiome; feature: rumen; material: CR-attached | host: Bos | place: Iran: Karaj | collected 2018-10 | reverse complement strand
GGAGATGCTCTCGCGCGCCACCGAGGCCGCAAGGCTGGTCCAGATCGACGAGCTCATGGAGAGAAAGCCCAGCGAGCTCTCCGGCGGCCAGCAGCAGCGCGTCGCCATAGCCAGGGCCCTGGTAAAGACCCCCCGCGTGCTGCTCCTCGACGAGCCTCTGTCGAACCTCGACGCCCGCCTGCGCCTCCAGACCCGCGAGGAGATCAAGAGGATCCAGCGCGAGACCGGAGTGACGACCGTCTTCGTAACGCACGACCAGGAGGAGGCCATGAGCATCTCCGATATGATCGTCGTCATGAAGGAGGGCGTCGTCCAGCAGATCGGCGAGCCCCAGCGCGTGTACGACGACCCAGAGAACCTCTTCGTGGCCAAGTTCCTCGGCACGCCCCCCATCAACGTCTTTGACGCGTCCGTGACCGGCGGCTTTCTGTGCGTCGGCGGCGACCGCCTCTTCGAGATGCCCGGCGAGGCCGACCGCGAGGTCGTTGTCGGCATCAGGCCCGAGGGCTTCGTCCCGGCCGGGGACGGCGTCATCGGAGGAAAACTCGTCAACATCGAGGTCATGGGCCGCGACTGCTCCGTCGTGTTCTCGAACCCCGCCTGCCAGAAGCCGACCGTCAGGGCCATCGTCGACTCGGACGTCAGGATCGCCGCGGGCGCCGACGCCCCGGTGCGCTTCAACCTGAAGAAGAACAAGGTGTTCGTCTTCGACAGGACCACCGAGCGCAGGATCATGTTCTGAGGCCGCCATGACAGACAAGAGAAACAATCCAAAGGCGTGGCTGTATCTGCTGCCCGCCGTGATACTGCTCCTGATCTTCTCGTTCTATCCGCTGATCAACACCTTCCGCATGGCCTTCCTGAACGGCTACAACGGACTGGCCATCATAGGCGGCGAAAAGTTCACCTTCGGCGTCGAGAACTTCAGGACCGTCATCAACAACGTCGACTTCAAGCTCTATCTGCGCAACACGGTGCTGCTCTGCGTGCTCACCGTTCCGATCTCGACGGTACTGGCGCTGCTCATAGCGGTCGCCCTCAACTCCATAAAGCCCCTTCAGAAGGTCTTCCAGACCGTATTCTTCCTGCCGTACGTGACGAACTCCATCGCCATCGGCATGGTGTTCAACGCGATGTTCACGCAGGTCGGCGTTGGCGACCTCGTCCAGACCTACGGCATCATCAACAACATCATAGGTCTGTTCGGGGCCGAGCCGATCAACTTCGTCAACACCGGATCCAGCTGGGGCGCCAACATGTTCGTGGTCTGCACATACATCGTATGGCACGCCCTTCCCTTCAAGATCCTGGTGCTGCTTGGCGGCCTGCAGAACGTCAACAAGCAGTATTACGAGGCGGCCAAGATCGACGCCACCTCCAAGACCCGCACCTTCTTCAGGATAACCGTGCCGCTGGTCTCCCCGATGCTCGCCTACGTCGTCATCACCTCTTTCATAGGCGGCTTCAAAGAGTACTCCAGCATCGTGGGCATCTTCGGCGAATCCATGGGGCCCGCGGGCTCCTCGGGCCAGATGAACACCATCGTCGGCTACGTTTACAACATGCTTCCCAAGAGCAACCTCGGCAACGCCTCCGCGGCCTCGCTGATCCTGTTCGGCATCATTCTTGTCGTGACCGCCATAAACGGCTACGTGAGCAAGAAGAAAGTTCATTACTGAGGTGAGCCATGGCAGCTGCAGTTAAAAACGCCAAGGCTATCGACATAGCCTCCTCCAGGCGGGCGCAGACCGCGTCCAACGCGGTGCGGCTCACGGTGACTTACGTCTTCCTGTTCGTCATGGCGGTCATCGTGATCTTCCCGTTCTACTGGATGGTCATCTCATCGCTGAAGACCTTCGACGAGTACCGCGAGAACGTCCCCACCCTCTGGCCCCGCACCATCGTGTTCGAGAACTTCGGCACCGCGTTCGAGAAGGCCAGCCTCGTCGACCTCTTCCTACACACGCTTTACGTCGGCGTCGTGTCCACCGTGCTCTCGCTCATAGTCACCGTCCTCTCGGCCTTCGCCTTTTCGAGGCTCGAGTTCAAGGGCAAGAACGCCCTGTTCGGCCTTCTCATGGCCACCATGATGGTGCCGGGCGAGCTCTATACCATAACCAACTACCTCACCGTGGCCGGCAAGCTCCCCTTCTTCGACGAGGCGGTCTCCTGGCTGGACATCACGAACACGTTCGCCGTCCTGATAGTGCCCATGCTGGTCAGCGTGTACTACATCTACCTGCTGCGCCAGACCTTCCTCCAGATCCCCAACGAGCTGTACCTGGCGGCAAAGGTGGACGGCACGAGCGATTTCAAGTACCTCTGGAAGGTGATGCTCCCCCTCTCGGTGTCGACGGTCATCACCATCACCATCCTCAAGATGATGGGCGCCTGGAACTCTTACATCTGGCCGCGCCTGGTCGCCAACGACGACGCGCACAAGCTCATCACGAACGGTCTGCGGGGCGCAAGCTTCGTGACCGAGACCAACGAGACGAACTACCCGGCCCAGATGGCCGCGGTCTTCATCGTCTCCATCCCCCTCTTCCTCGTCTTCGTGTTCCTGCGCAAATACATCATGCGCGGGGTATCGAGGAGCGGAATCAAAGGTTGAATCACATTTCGGCATAAGAGGAGAAAACACATGAAAAAAGTCCTTGCAATCGTACTGGCCGTCGCCTGCCTGCTTCCCTGCCTGCTTCTTGCCGGCTGCGGCGGGCAGAAGGAAGGCATCGAAGTGGTGTTCTACCACACCATGGGCGCCAACCTGCGCGCGGTGCTGCAGAAGTACATCGCGGAATTCAACAAGATCCATCCCGAGATCACCATCGTCGAGTCCTCCATAGGCGGCTACGACGACGTCCGCGACCAGGTCATTACGGAGCTCCAGAGCGGCAAACAGCCCGCGCTGGCCTACTGCTATCCCGACCACGTCGCCACCTATCTGCGCAGCAGGAAGGTCGTCGACCTCAACACGTACATCAACGATCCCGACGTGGGCCTGACCGCGGAGCAGATCGCCGACTTCATCCCCGGCTACTACGAAGAGGGCACGCTGTTCGGCGACACGTCCAAGATGTACACGCTCCCCTTCTCCAAGTCCACCGAGGTCATGTATTATAACAAGACCTTCTTCGAGGCCAACGGCCTCAGCGTCCCCGACCACTGGTTCAGCACCGGCGCCGGCGACACCACCTCCATGGAGTACGTGGTCTCCAGGATCAAGGAGATCGAGCCCACCAGCATCCCGCTCGGCTACGACTCCGAGGCCAACTGGTTCATCACCATGACCGAGCAGCTCAAGACCCCGTACACCGCCGCCGTCGACACCGTCGAGGAGCGCTTCCTCTTCGACAACGATCAGAACTACGAGTTCTGCTCGAAGATCCGCGAATGGTACCAGAAAGGCTGGATGACCACCCAGGCCATCTATAAGGGCTACACCTCCGGCCTGTTCACCAACACCAAACCCAACGAAGAGGGCAAGGTCATCCACTCCTACATCTCCATCGGCTCCTCCGCCGGCGCCACCTACCAGTGCCCCGCCGCCAACGACGACGGCACGTACAGCTTCGAGGTCGGCATAGCGGAGATCCCGCAGGCCGACGCCTCCAACAAAAAGGTCATCTCGCAGGGCCCGTCCGTCTGCATGCTCCAGCAGAAGAACAAGGCGGTCAACGACGCCGCCTGGCTCTTCCTGAAATACCTCCTCACCTCCCCCGAGTTCGAGGCCGAGTTCTCCATGACCTCCGGCTACGTCCCCGTGCTGAGGTCGACCTTCTCCCTCGACGCCTATAAGGAGTTCCTCTCCGGCGCCAACTACGACAAGACCGGCATAGCCGCCCTGTCCGCCAAGATATGCATGGAGCAGGAGAACTCCTACTTCACGAGCCCCGCCTTCGTCGGCTCTTCCGACGCCCGCGACCAGGTCGGCGAGCTCCTCGTGGCCTTCATCTCCGCCCCGGCCGACAGCACCGAGAGCTCCCTGAAGCAGCTCTTCAAGGACGCCTACAACCGCTGCGTCTCGCTCAACAAATAAGCTTTCCGACATGAAAAAGACGATCCGCTTGGCCTCCCTCGCCCTGGCCCTGCTGTTCGCGGCGCTCCCGCTGGCGGCCTGCAGGAACGGGAACGAGGATGAGAAGGCCTGGACTTACGAACGGTCTGCGGACCTGCCGGACTACGCGACGGCGGTCACCCTCAACACCGCCGGCCTCGACTCCGACTTCAACGAGACCGGGCGCGGCTACGTCAAACTCGACCACGCGGTCGACGGAGACACGGCCCACTTCTGGAACAACAGCCACACCGAACTGCTCAAGGTGCGCTTCATCGCCATAGACACGCCCGAGTCGACCGGCAAGGTCGAGCCCTGGGGCAAGCCCGCCTCGATCTACACCAGGAAGAAGCTTCAGAACGCCGACAAGATCGTGCTCGAGAGCGACATCGAGGGCAGCGCGAACTTCGACTCGACCGGCTCGCGCTACCTCGCCTGGGTATGGTATAAGAACAAGGGCAGCGACGTGTGGAGGAACCTCAACATAGAGATCCTTGCCGACGGCCTGGCCATGGGTAAGAGCGCCTCGTCCAACAGGTACGGCTCTACGGCCGCCGAGGCCCTGACCAGCGCCCGCAACGAGAAGCTCAATCTCTACTCCGGCAGGCAGGATCCCCTGTTCTATTACGGTGAGGCCGTCGAGCTCTCCATCAAGTCCCTGGTCCTCAACCGCGAGAGCTACAGCGGCATCAAGGTCCGCTTCGAGGGCGTCGTCACCAAGAAGAGCGGCGAGGGCATCTACATGCAGGCCTTCGACGACGACACCCAGCAGTATTACGGTGTCTACGTCTACGGCGGCTACGCCTCGCTGGCGCCGAAGTTTCTCGTGCCCGGCTACAGGCTGAGCGTCACGGGGACCGCCGACAACAACGAGACCTTCGGCTTCCAGGTGTCCGGCCTGTCGTTCTCGCTGATCAACCCGACCGGCGACGACGTCAAGATCCTCGAGAAGGACGTCGTGACCGAGCCGCGCGTCGTCGACGCCCAGACGCTGAACGGCGACGCCACGCTCGAGAACACCCTGGTCCGTATCGAGGGCATCCGCGTGGCCAGCGTCTACACGACCGTGAACGAGTCCTCCTCCAGCAAGGGAGCCATGACGCTCACCTGCCTTGCCCCCGACGGCTCCGCCGTCACCGTAAGGACTGCGGTTCTCACCGACGAGTCCGGTGAGACCGTCACGGAATCCCGCTTCGCGTCAAAGACCGTCTCGGTGACCGGGATCGTCGAGTACTACGAGGGCAGCGCCCAGCTGAAGCTCCTCACACTTGCCGACTGCGATTTCGCCGACTGAGCCGGAACCGCCTCTTCAATGTGCTATATATAAGAGAAAGGCTTGTACAACATGAAAAGATCATCGATTACCTTTTTAGTACTGGTCCTGTGCGCCGCCCTGCTGCTCGGCTCGTGCAACAACAAGCCCGGCAACGACGCGGCCCCGCTGAGCCAGGAGCTCGTCGACGCCGCCGCCGACGTAGTCTACACGTTCAACAAGCCGGGCGCCTCCAACGAGGTGGCGGCCAGCTTCACCCTTCCCTCCAAGCTGATCGACTACGAGGGCCACGACATGGACGTCACCTGGCGGGTCGAAGGCGGCGATAAGTACGTGTCGCTCGTCCCGGCCTCCGACGAGAACCAGATCCTGGTCAAGGTCGATCCGTTCGCCGATCAGGACACCCCCTTCTCCGTCAAGGGCGTCGTCAAGTGCGGCAGCTTCAGTTCGAACGAGTTCGCTTTCAACTACGTCATCAAGCAGTTCCTCATCTCCAACTGGGACTACTGGGAGGCCAACACCTCCGGGACTGCCATGAACGTCAAGGGCGTCGTGGTCGCCAAGTATCCCTACTCCGCCGAGAACAAGAACACCGGCGTCTTTCTCCAGGACCTTGACGGCGAGCACGGCTACTTCGCCTACCGCCTGAAATGCGACTCCCAGGAGGCCTACGACACCGACCTCGCCGTCGGCAACGTGATCGTCGTCAACGGAAAGACCTCAATCTACAACGCCTTCCGCGAGATGGGGGCCGGCTGCACCTACACGCTCGTGTACGGCGACGACGGCAAGGTCCAGACCTCGGCCGTCAACAAGAGAAACATAGATGCGCTGTTCAAAGCGGGCACGGACTTCACCGCCGAGCTCGACAAGGCCCAGGGCACGGTAGTGACCGTCACCGGAGCCAAGATCACCAAGATCGAGTGGAACAAGAACAGCCCCGAGACCTTCGAGGCCCTCGGCGACGGAAGAGTCTATGTCACCATCGAAAAGAACGGCGCCAGCATAAGGCTCTTCCTCTCCACCTCCTGCACCTACACCGTCGCCCAGCTCAAGGAGGACCTTGCCAAGATCGACATCGGCTACACGGTAAACGTTGAAGCCCCCGTCGCCTCCTATAACGAGGTCCAGCTCTATCCCTGCCCGGGCGGCATCACGGTGACCTCGACCGAGGTCTCCGCCGCGGACAAGGCCGGCAGCGAGCTCAACGCGCTCTCGGTCCCCGCGTCCGTCAGCAAGACCTCCGAGATCGAGCTGCCCTCCGCCGGTGCCTCTTATAAAGACGTCGCCGTCACCTGGGCGGTGTCCGGCTCGTCCGGCGCCTCGATCAGCGGAGGCAAGCTCTCCGTGACCGTCGGCAAGGCCATCGAGAAGCTCACCCTCACCGCCACCGCGACCTGCGGATCCGAGAGCCGGCAGCGCGAGTTCACGATCCTCGTCATCCCCGCCGACCTCTCCGAGGCCGACATAGTCAACGCCGTATACGCGCTCGACAAGGGCGCCGTCCTTCCCGGCAGCTACACGCTCACCGGCAAGGTCACCAAGATCGACACGCCCTACAGCGCTCAGCACGGCAACATCACGGTCACCATCCAGGTCGGCGACATGGCCGACAAGCCCATCCAGTGCTACCGTCTCACCGGCGAAGGAGCCGACACGATCGCCGTCGGCGACGTCATCACCGTGACCGGCACCCTCAAGCACTACTACAACTCCAACAGCGGCGCCTCCACTTACGAGTTCGACGCCGGCTGCGGCTTCAAAAGGGGATCCGAACCCGGCACCGGCTCCGATGAAGCCGGCCGCATCCTCGACGAGCTCTACGCCCTGGCCCCCGGGGCCGCCATGGAAGGCACCTACACCCTCTCCGGGACCGTGACTAAGGTCAACACCCCCTTCGACGCGGGCTACAACAACGTCACCGTGACCATCACCGTCGCCGGCCACGACGACAAACCTGTGCAGTGCTTCCGCATGACCGGCACCGGCGCCGACAAGGTAAAGGTCGGCGACAGGATCACAGTCTCCGGCAAGCTCAAGAACTACAAAGGCACGAAGGAGTTCGACGCGGGCTGCACGCTCGACAGCATCGACTTCTCCGCCGAGGACACGACTCCGAAGTACACGACCCAGGAGGAGATCGTCAAGGCTCTGTACGCCCTGCCCCTCGGCGACTCGCTTGCCGGCGGACCGTACACGCTTGCCGGCGTGGTCAAGACCGTAGACACCCCCTACAGCGCGGAGCACCAGAACGTCACCGTGACCATTATCGTCGCGGGGCTCAACGACTATCCGGTCATGTGCTTCCGTCTCGAGGGGACCGGCGCCGACACCATCAAGGTGGGCGACACCGTCACCGTCAGGGGACAGCTCAAAAACTACAACAGCAACGGCACTCCCACCTACGAGTTCACCACCGGCTGCACTATCGAAAAGATCGGCTAAATCAATTCAACCGGAGGATATACTGATCAGATGAAAAAAACACTTTCGGTCATTCTGGCCGTCCTTCTCGCATCGTCGCTCGTCTGCCTGGCCGTTTCCGCTGAGGGCACGACCGTCACCATCGACATGACGGCGCAGGGCTTTGCCGACGCCGCCGAGATCACCGATGTCACCTCAGGCGCCGTCACCGTGACCTTCGATAAGGGCACCGGCTCCACCACGCCAAAGTACTACAACAACGGCACCGCGGCAAGGGCCTACGGCGGCAACACCGTGACGGTGGCCTCGACCGGCGACAAGATCACCGGAATCGTCCTTACCTTCTCCTCGACGTCCAACACCGGCACGCTTTCCGCCGACGGCGGGACCTATGCCGTCAGCGGCACCACCGGCACCTGGTCCGGCAGCGCGGCGTCCGTAATCTTCACCAACACCGCGTCCAGCGGCCACGCGAGGATCATGAAGATCGAGGTGACCCTGGGCGGCGAGCCCGCCGTCGTCACCGAACCCGAGACCCCCTCGTACACCACGCCGGCTGAGATCGTCACCGCCCTGTACGCTCTCGAGCCCAACACGACCCTGGCCGGAGGGCCTTACACCCTTACCGGCGTGGTCAACAACATCGACTCCGCCTACAACAGCAGCAACGGCAACGTCACCGTCACGATAACCGTCGAAGGAAAGGACGTCCAGTGCTACAGGCTCGTCAACGGCACCAGCGACAAGTGCGCATCGATCCAGATGGGCGACACGGTCACGGTCAAGGGCCAGCTCAAGCACTATCAGAACAAGGCCGGCGTGTCCACCTACGAGTTCGACAGCGGCTGCACCCTCGAGGACTATAAGGCCACCGCCCCGGAGGCGCCGACCTATTCCACTCCCGCGGAGATCCTTGACGCGCTCTACAAGCTCGAAGCCGGCAAGTCGCTGGCCGGAGGCCCGTACACGCTCGAGGGAAAGATCACGGAGATCGTCACCGAATACAGTTCCGAATACAAGAACGTCACCGTGAAGATCGTGGTCGGAAACGATACGACGAAGCCCGTCACCTGCTACCGCATGAAGGGCGACGGAGCCGACGTCATAGCCGTCGGGGACACGGTCAAAGTGACCGGCTCGCTCAAGCATTACAAGGACGGCTCCGGGAATTCGACCTACGAGTTCGACCAGAACTGCTCGCTCGATTCCTATGAAAAGGCCGCCGCTGCCGGAACGACGTCCGGCCAGACCACTGCTCCCTCCACCGGCGACCCGGCCGGCGTCTACGCCGTCCTTGCCGCCGTCGCGATCTGCGCGGCCGCCGCTGCGTTCGCGGTCTCCCGCAGAAAGAGCGCCGTCCGCTGACCCCGGTCCGACCGACAGAGAAGCAAAAAAAGCATAAGGCGACCCCGCCGGGCCAAGACCGCCCGGCGGGGTCATCTTATGCATTTATGCGGACCGTCCGGATACCGCTCTCATCCGGACCGAACGGATACCGGATTCGTCCGGCGTACAGCCGGCGGCACTCTCAGCCGGAAACGGACCTTCGTGCCGCAGTCCCGGGCCTCATTCCGCAAACGACTCCAGAGCGGCAAAGTCGGTCCTGACGGCCGTCAGCGGGGACACGGTGGTATAGCCCGACATGCAGGCCCCCGTATCAACGGACAGGTCCGGCTCGTCCTCACGGACGTAGGCGACGTACAGCCCGGCCTTGTACAGACCGTTTCCCATATCCTTGAAACGGTCGCGGTAGAACGTTCCTCCCTGCCCGACCACGCGGATCCCCCTCGGGTCCTCGTGCATGTTCACGTTCAGCATGGAGCATCTGTCGAAAAGCCGCCTTGCCCTTATGAACTCCCAGACCTCCGGCAACTGTCCGGCCGCGATGCCGGTCTTTTCCCTATCGGTCGAGCAGGCCATGGCCCTGATGCCGGCGTAGGTCGCCTCGAAGGCGGCGGAGCAGGTACCGGAATAGGCGATGTCCCTGCCGAGGTTGAAGCCGCTGTTCACGCCGGAGAGCACAAGGTCGAATTCCCCGAAGCGGTCGGCGGCAAACCTGACGCAGTCGGCGGGCGTGGAGTCCACCGAATAGGCCTCGATGCCGAGGTCTGCGAACACGTCGCTCCCGCGCACCTCGAAGGGGCGCCTGAGGGTGATGCTCTGCGAGCAGGCGCTCTGCTCTGACGCGGGGGCCACCACGAGAGGCTCTCCGATGCCCGCGGCAAAGGCCGCAAGCACTCTCAGGCCGGGGGCGGATATCCCGTCGTCGTTTGTTACAAGTATCCTCATATCTAACCTCAGAACAGTTCCGGGTGCTCTTTTTTGAACCCGGCAAGCAGGGCGTCCGCGTCGGCCAGGAGCGCCTTCTGCTCACCGACGCTGTGCACGGTCGCCCCGCAGGCGCAGGCGTGACCTCCGCCTCCGTAGGCCGCGGCAAGCCGCTCGACCTCCACGAAGCGCGAGCGCAGCCTCACGCGGATGCTGCCGTCGCCGTTCTCGACGAAGACCAGCCATATGAGGCTCCCGCGTATGGCGTCCATAATGCCGACCGTGTTGCTGGCCTCCTCGAGGCTTATCCCGCGCTTTTCTCGGAAGGCCGACGTTATCTTGATCCATGCGACCCCGGCCGGAGTGAGCCTGATCCTGCGGGTCAGCTCGGCCCGGAACCTCAGCACCTGAAAGCTCTCGGAATAAAGCTCGGCGAACAGGCGCTCGGTGTCGACACCGAATTCCAGCAGCGCGGCGGCCGTACGAAGCGTGCCGGGCGAGACCTCCCTGTAGCGGAATCTGCCCGAATCGGTCACCATGCCCGTGTAGAGGCACGAGGCGGCCCTGCGGTCGAGTTTCAGAACGCCCGGGAACGACAGGCACAGGTCGGCGATCATCTCGCAGGTCGAGGACCGTCCGTCCTCCACCCAGTTTATATCCCCGTAAGGCTCGAGGTTAGGATGGTGGTCGATCTTGACCAGCATGTCCCCCCTGCGGAAGCGGTCGCCGGAGATCCTGGCCTCGGTGGCTGTGTCGAGCACGATGACCAGCGCCCCGGAGTAGTCGCCGTCGGACGGGCTGGAGGTCTCGTCCCCGAGGAAGGCAAGATACTCCGCGCGGTCGGCGTTGTCGAGCATTATCCTCTTGTCCGGGAACGACAGTCGCAGCGCCGCGGCCAGGCCGAGCGTGGAGCCCACGGCGTCCCCGTCGGGCCTCGTGTGGCGGGAGATGATCACGGTACGGTGCCCGGCTATGCTGTCCAGTATCCTCTCTCTGACGTCGCCGCTCATGACGCGCTCCCCCCGGCAGTGCCGTTATCGGCCGTGACTTTGCCGTCAGTGACTATATCGGCCGAGCCTTTGTCGTCCGTGCCATTGCCGGCCGGGTCCGCACCGGCCGCGTCTTCGGCGGCAAGCCGCGCCAGGTCCGCGAGCATGGCCATGGCGGCCTCCCGGTCCGGGACTTCCGCCCCGCTGGCCTTCTTATGGCCGCCTCCGCCGTACTTCACGGCGACGGGATTGATGTTGAAACGTGACGAGCGGATCTCGCACAGCACGCGGCCGTCCGCCTCGGTGAAATTGACCCAGACGTCGATGCCGCGAATGTCGGCCATGACGCCAACCATCCCCCTGGACACGGAGAACGGATCCCGGCGAAGGGCCCGCAGCTCCTCCGCCGTCGTATAGATGTACGCCACGGGGCTGTCCCCGTATTTTTTGATCCTGCCGGCGAAGGACGCCCGCAGCCTGACGTTCTCGAGCGAGTCGCAGTACAGGTTCCTGTACAGCTTTTCGGTGTCGACGCCCGCCGACATAAGGAAGGACGCGAGGGCAAAGGTCCTCGGGCCGACCGAGTCGTATCGGAACCTCCCCGAATCCGTGACCATGCCGGTGAAGAGCGCCTCGGCCGAAGCCTTTCCGAGCGCGAGTCCGCTCTCGGACGCGAAGGCGGCTATCATCCCGGCGCAGCTCTCGAAGGAGGTGTCGACGATCTCAACGTCGGTGAACGTGTCGCAGAGGATGTGGTGGTCCACCCTGACCGAGAACGCGGCCGAGGCGTACCTGCCGTCGCTGACAAGGCCCCGCTCGGCCGAGTCCAGGACCACCGCCAGCGCGACCGCGTAAGCGGAGTCCGGGATCTCGTCCATCCCGGAGCCCTCCATGAAGGAATATCTGCCCGCCGGATCTCCGACCGTGAAGACGGTCTTGTCCGGGAAATTGTCGCGTATGAGGGCGGCCAGACCGAGCTGGCTGCCGAGAGCGTCGCCGTCCGGCGACGTGTGCCTGTGTATGATGACGGTGCCGTGCCGCACTATTGCATCGTAAAGCTTTTCAAACATTGCCGCCGTCCAGCCCCAGTTCCCCGCGGATCCTTGCGACGCAGGCGTCGGCGCCCTCGTCGTACCTGACCGCGAAATCGCAGAATTCTATGTTGCGCAGCTCGAAGTCGATCGACATGATCCGGTTTATCTTGTCGTCGTCCGGAATGTCCCTGCCCAGGATGTTCGTAAGTATGGCGCGCTTGTCGCCGTCCGTGAAGACGAGCAGGGCCTTTGAGCGGTATACGTTCTTCAGCGTCACGGCCCCGCAGATGTCTATCGGAATGACGGCTATCCGCCCCGCCTCGACGATGGGATCTATGTGGCGCCTTGACGTGCCGAACGAGAAGGTGCTGTACACCGTGGTCTCGATGAACTCGCCGCGGTCCCGCTCGAGGATGAACTCCTCGTCCGTAACGAACCTGTAGGCCGACTCGGACTCGCCGGCGGCGCGCGGACGCGTAGTCGTGGTCAGGGGCTTCTCGAACCCGGGACTGCGCGTAAGTGCGGCGGCGATCTCCGTCTTCCCCGTGCCCGTCGGTCCGACGAGGCAGAGCACACCGCCGGCCCTCAGGTCGGGCCGCTTCTCCATGAACGACTTGCCTATGATCTTGGCCAGATGAACGAAGTCCGAATAGCTGTTCACGGACAGCAGGCCGGACAGCGACGTGTTCCAGGGCTTCCTCATGAGTACCGGATAGGAGGCCTGCGACGACGAGATGTTGTGCGACGCGTCGTCGAGCAGTATGTCCAGGATCACCAGGTCCTTGCGGGTGCCCATTATGATGTTGCCCGCAGGGACCTGCGGAAAGTCCTCGGCCAGCCTCTCCGCCCTGGCGCTCATGCAGCCGGGCGGGACGGAGGTGACGAAAAACACGTCGGCGAACCCGCAGAGGTCGCCCACGAACTTCTTTGCCCCGGGGATCAGGGGCTGGCTGCGCACGAACTGCGGATCCGAGAAGTACTTCAGGCGCTCGTCGGCGGCCGTGCCCTGGACGCCCCAGGACTTTATTCGGTTTATGTCGAGAGCAGGATCGTCGCCGTACTTGCGCCTCAGCAGCTCAAGGGCGTATCCGTTGCAGTCGTACAGAATGTCGTCGACGTCGAGGCCGACGCGCAGCCGGAATTTTCTCATGCTTCGGCTCCTTTGCCGGAGACCCCCGGGTCGTACGGAGGCCTCAGAACTGTTTGTCCACGGTCATCTCGACCGTCCTGTCGACGATGCCGATCCTGACCTCGTCGGCGAGCTTGGCTATGACGGAGCGCTCGAGCTCGTCACAGTCCTCGCGCGGACCCGGGCTCCGCGCCGGGCCGC
>JAEEGG010020113.1_pt1 | contig 13377 bp, 13 predicted proteins | sample 9134161 | NCBI WGS metagenome assembly JAEEGG01 (sample SAMN16246543, study PRJNA631951) | gut metagenome | biome: gut microbiome; feature: rumen; material: CR-attached | host: Bos | place: Iran: Karaj | collected 2018-10 | reverse complement strand
CAACAGCGGTGATGCGACGGCAAAGGCGATTGCCAGTAGTTTCAGCCTTTTCATCATAAGCATTTATTTATAGTTGTTAGTAAATATGTGGCAAAGATAATAAAAATTTTCGAAAACAACGTTTTGTTTCGAAAAAAAATACTATCTTTGCAGCATAAAATGTATTTTGGTATGAAAAAAGTCTATTTATTACTGCTGACAATGTTCCTTATCCTTGGAACGAACGAATCAAAGGCCCAGTCGAAAAAATACTCGGTCTATGGTGTTGGTTTCTACAATTTGGAGAATCTGTTTGATACCTGTCATGATGCAGGCAAGAACGATTATGAGTATCTGCCTGAGGGTACCAACAAGTGGACGGGCCTGAAGTACACGCATAAATTACGCAACATGTCGCGCGTCCTTTCGGAGATGGGTACCGACAAATTGCCGAAGATCGGATGTGCGGCCATCGGTGTGTCTGAGGTTGAGAATGCCAAGTGCTTGGAAGATCTCTGTAATCAGGAACCGTTGAAGGCTCGGAATTTCCAGTTTGTGCATATTGAAGGTCCTGACCAGCGCGGTGTCGACTGCGCCCTGCTCTATAATCCCGCACTTTTCACCGTCCGCGACAGCAAGCTCGTTCCTTATGTCTATCGTCTGCCCCAAGATTCCATGAGGGCTACCCGTGGTTTCCTCGTCGTAAGCGGAACGATGGCCGGCGAGCATGTAACGATCATTGTCTGCCACCTGCCGTCACGCGGTGCTACCTCGTTCTATCGTGAGGAAGGTGGTTCGCAGGTAAAGGTGGTCAAGGATTCGCTGCTGGCCGACGATCCGAATGTGAAGATCCTGGTGATGGGCGATATGAACGATGACCCGCAGGATGCCTCGATGGCCAAGTGTCTCGGTGCCAAGCGTAAGATCAAGGATGTGGGCGACGGTGACATGTACAACCCCTGGTGGGATGTGCTGGCTTCGGGAACCGGTACCCTGATGTATGATGGTGCCTGGAACCTCTTCGACCAGATCATCCTGTCGCCGAGTCTGATCGATCGCGACAAGTCGAAGGACTATTCCACCCTGAAACTCTTCTCGCATCAGATCTTCCGTCGTGACTATCTCTTCCAAAAGGAAGGCAAATATAAGGGCAATACCCTTCGTACCCAGGCCGGCGGTGTGTGGCTCGACGGCTATAGCGACCACTTGCCCACTGTTGTCTATCTAATCAAAGAGCAGAAATGATTATCATCGGAATCGCAGGTGGTTCGGGCTCTGGCAAGACCACCGTCGTCAAACGTATCGCCAAGGCGCTGCCGCCCCACTGTGCAGCCGTTATCCCTTTGGACTCTTATTACAACGACACCACGGCTCTGACTGATGAAGAGCGCAAGGCCATCAATTTCGACCATCCCGACGCCTTCGACTGGAAATTGCTGACGGAGCAGATCAAGAAACTGAAGAATGGCGAGGCCATCGAACAGCCCACCTATTCATACGTGCTTTCGAACCGTCTGCCGGAGACCGTTCATGTTGAACCCAAGCCTGTGATTATCCTCGAAGGCATCATGACGCTGCATTACAAGAAGCTGCGCGATATGATGGACCTGAAGATCTTCGTCGATACCGACAGCGACGTGCGCCTGATCCGTAATATCCGTCGCGATGTGGTGGAGCGTGGACGTACCGTCGATATGGTGCTCGATCATTATGAGAACGATGTGAAGCCCATGCATGAGCAGTTCATCGAACCAACAAAGAAGTTTGCTGATCTGATCATTCCTTGGGGGCGCGAGAACAAGACGGGCATCAGTATCCTCAAAACTTATATTGAAGGTTTCTCAGAAGAAGTCATCGAGGAAATGAAAAAGTAACTTTTTCTCCCCCTAAGTTAGGGGGAGTCAGAGGGGGTCTGAACAAGTTTCTCAATCCTGAATTGTGGGCATATATCTGGAATCGTCTTCCTCAGGTGTAGAAGATTCCACAGCAGGCGTTTCTTCCGTAATCTCCTCGGCCACAGGTATCTCCTGCGCCTTTGTGAATTTCCGTTTCTCATTGTGGATCTTCAGTGCGTTGATCAGTTCTGTCACACCAAACAGCAGGCTGCACCAGCCGAGCACGAGCATTGCCATCTCAGCAGGGGCTAAGGGTTTGATGATGACAAACAGACCAATCAGCAGAACCACCGATGGGAAGATCCAATAGCCGAAACCTATCTTACCATACTTGCGGGCGTTGAGCAGACTCATATACTGATTCACGGCTCCTAACACTAACACGGCACCGATAATATACATTAGGGCCTTGACAAAAACAGTCGGCGTCAGCGCCAGTATCAGACCGAGGATGGCACTGCCCACGCCGACAATCGGGAAGGTGGGCTTGGTGTCGCCTGCTACCACGTTACCCTCTGCATCCGTGATCTTATATTCGCTCACATTCTTGAGCGCATGGTAATAGGCTACCAACGAAATGATACCCGACAAGAGGAACAGCACGCCGATGGCAATGGTAATCCACGTCACGGTATTGTCGGGATACTTGATGAGCATAATACCAATGGCGATGGCGCAGATAGCGCGAAATACGGAACTCTGTAATATCTTCATTTTACCTATCTTTTCAATTTTTACGATGCAAAGATACAAAAAGTTTATAGTTTATAGTTTATAGTTTATAGTTTTTTCGTAATTTTGCATCAAATTTAGCGAATTATGACCACATTATACTTAGTCAGGCACGGAGAAACCGTCGACAATGTCAATCAGATCATGCAAGGTCAGACGCAGGGTCGACTTACGGCCAATGGCATCGTGCAGGCGCAGCAGGTGAGGGATCAGATGGCTTCGGAATCTTTCTCAGCCATCATCGCCAGCGACCTGAAACGCTCGGTGGATACCGCCACAATCATTGCCGAGCCCCATCATTTGGACGTGGTTCAGACACCGTTGCTCCGCGAGCGCGACTGGGGTGGCTTTACGGGCCGTTATATTCCTGATTTGAAAAACGAAGTGTGGCCTGACGACATTGAGACATTAGAAAACCTTCTTTCCCGGGCAGGCAAATTCATCGCCTTTGTCAAGAAGACCTATCCAGGAAAGAAGGTGCTGGCCGTAGGACATGGCATTATCAATAAAGCCGTCCAGGCTGTTTATTATCAGAAGTCAATGAGCGATGTTCAGCGGATGATGAACGCTGAGGTTCGTATCCTGGAACTTTAAGCTTTCTTAGCGACGGCCGCCGGCGTGTCCGCCTGCACTGCGGCTGGGACTGCCTCCGCTGCTACGGCTTGGCGCTGCACTATGGCTCGGTGCTGCGCTGCGACTGGGAGCCGAACTACCGATGCTGCGGCTTGGGGCGCTGCTGCTCATGCTACGGCTCGGCGCACTGTTGCTCATGCTACGGCTCGGGGCACTGTTGCTCATGCTACGGCTCGGGGCCGAGCTGCTACTGCCGAAGGAACGACTTGGTGTAGAGCTGTTGCTGGGGCGCGAAACACTGCTGCTGCCACTATTGCCGAACGTACGGCTTGGAGCTGAGTGAGTGCCAACACTGCGATTCGGCATCGAACTGCTGCTACCAACGCTGCTAGGTCTGCTAGAATTGCTAGGAATGCTAGAACTACTAGAACTTCTAGAGCTACTAGAACTTTCTATCTGCCTATCGCTGCCGAAGTTGCGATGGCCCTCCACCTGACGGCCTCTGATACCCGAGCCCGACTCCGGTCTCCTGACTCCTGACTCCTGGCTCCTGACTCCTCTGTCACGATTCACACGTCCTCCGTTCTCTATGCGGCCTCCTCTGCCTTCCGGACGACTTGTCACGCGGGTTGAGCTATGGCTCCTGCCATGGAACTCACCACGGTCCCAACGGTCGTGCATGCCCACATGCTCCCTTCTTGGGGCGCGGAAGTGCTCACGATGGCCATAGTAATAGCCGCGATCGCCATGTACGTGCCAGGCATGTCCGCCACGATAGGTGGCATAGAAGTGGGGACGTCCGAAGTAGAAGTAGTCACGGTGCGGATAGCGGGCATAGATGCCGAAGTGCCAGTAGCCTGCCTCCCAGTAGAGGGGACGGTAGAAATAGCTGGCTGCCAGGAAGGCATTCCACTGCCAGTCGAGAAGAATATAACTCAGATCGAGGTTGCGACGCTCCCAATACACGCCGAACACGTCGTTGCGACCTGTCACCCCCATCAGATAGTCGAGATTGATTTCATAACAAGCCTCATACTGCTCGTCGGTGAGGTTGAGCTCGTATGCCATTTTATCTGTCAGGAACAAAGCCTCGTTGCGGGCCTGCTCAAAACTCATGGCGGTGGCAGAGACTGTGATTGTCAGCATCGCCATCAGGGTCATCAACATCTTTTTCATAATCGTATCTTTTAAACTGTTAGACATTCATTTTACTTGTTCACGGTGCAAAATTACGAAGAAAAAGATGGGTTCCAAAAGGATTTTCCCTAAATCGCCGGGGATTTTCCCTATTAATACTTATCGAAGCGCCAAGTGTGGTTGTCCCGGCTCAGTTGCAGACGGTCGGAACTCAGTTCTTCTATCTTCAGACGGATATTATTGAAAGGCCTGAAACCGAAGGTGTTCTCCACCAATGCCGTATCTTGTGGAATGCCATTGATAGAATAGCACTGTATGAACAGACTGTCGCCCGTGTGCTGGAAATTGCCGTACAACTCATTTTCCCCCAGATTCTTTATCCAGACGATGGAACCCGAAAAGCTGATATACTGCGTGTCGGAGCCCGTCAGTCGCCACTGCCCCCACAGATCGCCGGCATCGCCGCCCTCCTGACAGGAGAGAAGGAAGATAGAAGATGTAAGAAGGAAGATGTATTTAAAGAATCTTGCCATGATAACCGATTTTGAAGTTAAATGTTGAGCAGTCGCCGTAGATATTTCCCTTGTCGAAGCCATAGGCAGCTCCAAACTGCCACGGGCCCAGGTCGTAGAGTCCCTGCACCATCGCGTCGAACGAATGGTGCTTCACGGCCAACGGCACCTGATACGTGCCCCAGCCCTCACGGTACGAACCCTTCACCACATACCTCAGATGGTCGGTGATCTCACCGTTCAGGCCCAGATGCCAGGCCTTGATGCGGTTGTCGCGATAGCGGGTGTAGCCGTCCTTATTATAAATAGGTGAGGTGATCAGGGCATTACCAGGTGTCATGCCGTAGTGGGCAAAACTGTCGTAGAACATGTGGTTGTAATAGTTGTCGTCGCCAAACACCTTGTCGGTAATCTGACTGCGTATGGGCTCGGGGTGGTCGCCGCCATCCCAGTGTAGGGGGCCGCTCTGGTTCGTGGTCTGGAAAAACTCTGCCACGATGCCTCTTATATATTGCCTGCCCTCGGCGCGGTTCTTATATTCCACACCCCACAGACCGTCCCAGCCATTGCTCTTGCGCATGCCGGAGCCGTCCTCGAAGATATCGTCGTAATACACCTGCACCTGATGCTCTTTGCTGATGTTCCAGCCCAATTGTACCGTCATCAGTCCGAGGTGGTTGCCGTAGATCCAGTCTTCCAACGACTCATCGTCGTAATAATTGCTGTCGCCCAAGGGCAGCACCACATTCCACATGGCTTTCAGATTGGCGGGTTTCTTTTTAGAGTGAAGAGTTAAGAGTGAAGAGTTCGTGCCGCCAAACTGTGCCACGTGCTGGATGCCTGCCGTTACAAACAGCCGCTTCTCAGGGTTGGTACGGAAATACAGATGCTTTTGGTGGTAATAGGCACCGGTGGTGTACATCAGGTTCACGTCGGCAGCCGTCTGATACCGGTCTTCGCGGTAACCGCTGTCCATCAACTTGCCGTAGCCGAAGTCGAAATTCACCTGCACCCAGTCCTTGGTAAAGGGCAGTGTCCAGAAATCCTTTGTGCCGAAGTGGATCTGAGGGATCGGCTTGGCATTCGTGCCCTTCACAAACGAACCGGAAGAGAGCTGCGTATCGCGCACCACGGGCTGCTCCTCACGACTGCCCGCCTCCAAGAAGAACGTGTTCCGATATGTCAGGTTCGCATAGCACTGCTGCAGATACCATTTATGGTCGGCATGCACCGAGGCGATGACATCCACCGTTCCTTTAAGCCTCAGGTCCTTCGACAGTGCCTGCTCCACGTTGATGGCTCCTCGCAGATAGGCCGTGTTCGCGCGCGTGGACAACGCATGGTGTTGGTTCGTCACCAACTGATAGGCCGTATAGTCGCCCGTACCCACCGAGCCTTGAGTCTCAAGGTCGTAGGTCACCTGTCCTGCTGATCTGGTTGCACAGAGCAGACAAACGGCCGAAAAGAGTAATTCCTTATACATTATTATATATATACGATTCAATGCCGCAAAGTTAGGCATTTTTCTTTTATCTTCCAACACTTTCCGTCACTATTTAAGCATCAGACGCCAAAATGTCCCCTCGCAAAAGTTTTTTTGTGCGCTGTTTGTAAAGAAATTGTTCCTTGCTTTGGAAAAAAATCAGTTGTGGTTTGCGAAATATTCAGGCCTGCTTTTTATAATAATCAGGCCTCGTTTTTTAATTTTTAAGGCTTGGAAAAAAAATCCCAGGCCTACAAAAATTTTTTTCCAGGCCTACAAAAAATATTTTCCAAGCCTACAAAAATTTTTTTTCAGGCCTATGCTTTTTTGTTATCAGGTAAACATTTTTGGTTTTTCAGGAAATGATTTGTGATTTATGGAGCCTAATCTGTTAAGTTTTTACTTCAGAAAATCTTTCCGGAGACAATATTGGCGAAAGTTTTCCAGAGAATCTTGGCGTCGGTCCAAAGGGATTGGTGTTCGAGATAGTAGAGATCCATTTCGAGACGGACGAGCATTTTCTCGATGGTGTCGGTATAGCCGTTTTTCAGGGTGGCATAGCTGGTGATGCCTGGGCGCAGGGCGTAGAGACGCTCATAGCGGCTGTCGCGCTGCATGATCTGGTCGATGTAGAATTTCCGCTCCGGACGAGGACCCACGAAGGCCATGTCGCCGATGAAGACATTCCAGAGCTGGGGCAGTTCGTCGAGGTGGTGGGTGCGCAGGAAACGGCCGATGCGTGTCAGTCGCGGGTCGTCGTCCTGTTGCAACAGTTCCTCACCCTCTTTCTCTGCATCGACCACCATGCTGCGAAACTTGTAGATGTAGAACGGTTGTCCGCCGAGTCCGATGCGCTCCTGCTTGTAGATGGCTGGTCCGCCTCCCAACTTGATGGCTATCCAACAGACGAAGATCAGTGGGGAGAAGACAATCAGACACAAGGCTGACACGATGCAATCGAGGAACCGTTTCATGCCACAACAATCTTCATTTGGTTGATACAGACGTTGACCAGACTGAATATGAGTACGTCGATAATGAGGATCCAGGTGAAACTCAGGAGCGGATAGAGTCCGAAATTGATGGCGGCGTAGGCCACAGCAAGACCGAGAATGGTGCAGAGCGCCTGGTGCTGCGACATGCCGGAACGCATGAGTTTGTGGTGGATGTGGTTCTTGTCGGCCAGAAACAGGGGCTTGTGATGGAAAAGACGGTAGAGCGTGACCCGCACCACGTCGGCCATAGGTACGAAGAGCAGGGTGACGGGTACTAACAGCGCGTCTTGGCGGACGGGCCAGATGATGGGGTTGTTCGACGCGCATTTGATGGCCAGGAAACCCAGAATGAATCCTAACGATAGGGAACCGGAGTCGCCCATGAATATCTTGGTGTTGCGCTCGGCACTGCCGAAGAGGTTGAAGTAGCTGAAGGCGATCAAGGCGCCGATGAGTCCGGCCACTAAGATGGAATAGGTATGTACGAACACCTCGTAATAAACGAAATAGACGAGGAATCCGGTGAGGGCGAACAGGGAGAGTCCGGAGGCCAGACCGTCGATGCCGTCGATGAGGTTGATGGCATTGCAGATGAACACCATCATGAAGACGGTGAGCGGAATGCCGAGATAACTGGGTATCTCGTAGATGCCGAACAGTCCGTAGAGATTGTTGATGTAGAGGCCTGCAAAGGGCAGCAGACAGCCTGTGAAAATCTGCACGGCAAACTTGGTCTTGGCATTCAGGCCTGTCAGGTCGTCGATGATGCCCGTGATATAGATGAGTAGCAGGCCCATCATGAAGATGGCGCTCCAGACAGTGACGGGCAGGGTGTGCTCCTCGGTAACGGGCAGTAGAAGCAGAACCACGAGAAAGGCGGTGATCATGCTGGGGAAGAAGGAAATGCCTCCCATGCGGGGAATGGCATTCTTGTGTACCTTCCGCTCGTTGGGAATATCGTAGAGTTTCTTCCGTTTGCAGTAATCAAGAATGATGGGCGTGAAGACAAACCCGCATATCAGACTTAATAAAAAAGCACCGAGTAGATATAGCGTCATAAGCAATTATTTCATTTACATAATTCGTTGAAGATTTTTTCTGCCTCTTTGTTGGATTTCTCGCTGGTGAACATCTTGGAAATGCGCTCTTTGCCAGCTGTGGCGTATTGCATGTAAAGGTCATTGTCGCCAAGCAGCTTGTCGATGGCAGCGGCGTAGGCCTCCACATCGCCCAAAGGTACTTCCAGGCAGGTTTGATCCTTGACGGACACCCAGTTGACACCAGAGCCTTCGATGGTGAAGGTGACGGGTACGCTGCCACAGTACATGGCTTCTGCCAAAGCGATGCCGAAGGCTTCCTGTTTGGTGCAGGAAGTGAAGGCGAAGATGTCGGAGGCATAGTAGTAGCAACGCAGGTATTCGTTGGGGATGCGGCCGATGAACTTCACGCGGTCGGAAGTGGTCATCGCCTTCAGACGGTCGGTCTCGGGACCTCTGCCGCCAATGAGGATCACACAGTCGGACTGGATATGTTTCTCGGCTTCTATCAGGTAGTTGAAACCTTTATAGGTGGCATGACGGCCTACGACAAATACGATTTTCTTGTTGTGGTATTTGTTGCGGATTTCCTCCACAATCTTCTCGTCGCCCTTCTTCCACTGGAACTCTTTCTTGATAATGCCGTTGGGCACCACCTTGGTCTTGTCGCGATAGTCGTAAATGGGACTGGAGGGGTGGATGTAGTTGGGACTGGTGGCCAAAATCAGGTCGGCTTTCTTCAGCAGTCTGCGCTCGAACCGGTTCACCATGTTGTAGAGGAAGCCTTTCCCGAGGATATCGGAGTGCCAGAGCAATACGAGCTTGGTGTCGCGCGGGGTCAGCTTGGCCGTGATGGGGTAGAGGAAGGGATTCGGGCAGTGTAGAAGAATAATATCGGGCTCCTCTTCGTAGATGATCTTCTTGAGATAGTGATAATAGGTGAAGGCGATATCCTGACTCGACACTTTCATAGAAGGGGCGATGCGATAGACCTTGACGCCATTGACGGTATCCATGCGCGTAATACCATCCTGACTGAAGCAGATAATGACATGGTCGAAGTGGGTCAAGCCCTCGGCCATGTATTTGGTGACGGTCTCGATGCCGCCTTCTACAGGATAATAGTATTTTGCTATCTGGAGTATCGTTTTCTTCATCGGCAATCTCTTTTCATTATTATAACGCAAGAAAATGCGGTTAATTGTGTTGGCCTGAGAATTTTTCCTTCAGGAGGCTGATAAGGACCTTGGCAGAGGTCGTCCAGGAGAAGCGAAGATCGCGGGGACGGTTCTCCTGATAGAAGCGTAGCGAGAGATCAGGAGAACCGTCCCCGTGATCGTGATCAGCGAGGAACTGCAGGATGACTTTCCTGATATCGTTGGGATCATAGGGGTTGAAGTAGGTGGCTGCATCGCCGCAGACCTCGTGTAGTACGGGGATGTCGGACACCAGCACAGGGCATCCACAGCTCATGGCCTCGATGGGAGGCAGACCGAAGCCTTCGTAAAGCGACGGGAAGATGAAGCAGACGGCCTGGTTGTAAAGCCGTACTAACTCTTCGTCGGAGACTCGGCCGAGGTAATGAACAACGGATTGCACGGATTTAACGGATTCATCCTCATGTTCCGTTCCGAACACACGGTGGTTGGAGCCGACAATGTAAAGTTCGCAATCATGGATATCGTCGAAAGCCTCGATGAGGCGAGCGAAGTTCTTGCGGGGGTCGAGGGAGGAGACGGCCAAGGCGAAACGCTCTCGGGGTTTTTCAATTTCAGACAGGGGACGGAAAAGGTTTTCGTCTGTGGCATTATAGACAACACTGATGTCCTGATTCTTAAGGAAAGGATAGAACCGCAGAATCTCCCGCTTCGAGAACTCGCTGACGGTGATGATATGCCGGGAGGTCTTGACGGCCAGGGGAGTCATGACCTTATACCACCAGTAATAGGCTCGTGAGAACCATTTGGGATTTTCTAAGAAAGAAAGATCGTGGATGGTCATGATTTTGTGGCGGATGAGGATGGAGCCCAAGCCAGTGAAACTGAGCACGACATAGTTTTTCTTGCCGATAAAGAAAAAAGGCAGGATGCACTGTTCCCAGAAATGGGAATTTCCGCGCCCATAATGGACAATCTGCAGATTGCTGACATCGTAGCAGTCCTGAACAGGGGCCTGGGGGCAGATAAGGGTGAATGGCTGATGTAGTTCCGCCAAAGCCTTGCATAAATTGTAGGCATAGCGCTCGACACCCGTCATGGGCTGTGTTAGGAATCGGCCGTTGATATATAGCATAGTCTTATTCATTTACTTTGAACATAATAATGCCGTCACTTTGAGCAGGGCGTTGTCGCTGTTTCTGGCAATCAGTATCGACTCCTTGCAGCCTGCGGCATGGCCTGCTTCTACGTCATTGTCGCTATCGCCAATCATATAGGATTGCGACAGGTCGATATTCCATTCTCTGGCTGCTTGGAGTAACAAACCAGGTTTGGGCTTTCGACAGTCACAGACGCATTTGTAGTCAGGGCGTTCGCCGTCAAAGCCCTTGTCCGGGTGGTGGGGACAGTAATAGATGGCATCAACGAAAGCACCTTCCTCGCCTAACAATGTCTCCATTTTGTCGAATATGAACTTCAGTTCTTCAAAACTGCAGTCACCGCGGGCTATGACAGGCTGGTTGCTGACCACGATAGCCAAATAGCCAGAGTGGTTGATCGTACTGATTGCCTCTGCAACGCCCGGCAGTAGTTCGAAGTCTTCGGCCTTGGTCAGAAACCCTACATATTTGTTGATAGTTCCGTCTCTATCCAGGAAGATGGCTTTCTGCTTCTGCGAAAGGTTCCTGGCTTTGACTTTCCCGCTTCGTATGTCTTTTTCTACCTCATAATATCTGTCGGGCGTTCCCATGTCCTTGATGTATTCGGGCGTGTCGTAGGCAAAAATCTTTCCGGAGACGATATTGGGTTTCAGCACATCACGGTCAAGATCTATCTTGTCAGGTGTCTCAGGATGACGGGGCACAAAATGCTTCCTGGTCGCATGCAGCAGTTCGGGAGAGATGATTTCGATGCCGGCATTCACCCTGTTCTTGTCATATTGGCGTTCATCCTCCTTATTCATCCATTTTACGACCCGGTGTGTGTCGACTGGTAGTCCGCCTTTCAGTTGTGGCGGCAGTATTTCTGTCACGAGCAGGGAACTGTCATAAGGATGCCCGTTGGGGTGAGCCATCAGACTGGCCCAGGCTTGGTTCTTTTTATGGAAGGCGATGAAGCGATTGAAGTCTACATCAATCATCACGTCGCCGCACAATAGCAGGAAATCTTCCTTGAGATTCATCAGAAATAGTGCGCCGGCCGTGCCCAGAGGATGGTCTTCTTCGAAATAGGAGATGGTTACGTCATAGCGGGATCCGTCACCAAAGAAGTCCTTGATGATATGGCCCAAATGACCAGTCACCAATGTGATGTCTGTAAGGCCGCAGGTCTTCAGGTTCTCTATCTGCCATTGCAAGATGGGTTTCCCGCAAATGGCTATCATCGGTTTAGGCACATCGCTGTTAATAGAAGCGATTCTGGTACCCTTTCCGCCGGCCATGATGATGACTTTCATAATCCTCTATTTTTATTCTTTCCCAAAGAAATGTTCTTCCAGCATCATGCAGAGACAGTGATAGACGGGGAGATGCAGTTCTTGAATTCTGTAGGTATCTGTCTCTGGCACCTGTATGCAGACATCTGTCAACTGCGCCAGTCTGCAAGGACGACAACCAGTCAGTCCTAACACCTTCATGCCTCTCGACTTGGCAGCTACGGCAGCAAACAGCACGTTGCGACTGTTGCCCGAGGTGGAGATACCCAGAAAAACATCATTGGGTTTGCCATATCCATTTACTTGTTGAGCGAATATCAGTTCAGGCAGGCTGTCGTTCATAAAGGCTGTGGTCAGTGAAGAGTGGCCTGTCAGGGTGATGGCAGGGAGTGCACCTTGAAGGTGCTCTGCCAAAATGGAACCTAATTCCGGGTCTATCTGCTTCATCGCTTCTGCCTGATCCTTATAGACTTCTCTTTTCAGTTTGAATTCCTTCATGAGTTCTCCAACGATATGCTCGCTGTCGGAGGCAGAGCCTCCATTGCCGCAGACCAACAGCTTGCGCCCGTCTGTATAAGCCTTTTTCAGAATGTCGTATGCCTCCTGAATGGATTCGCGACAAACCATCAGTTTGGGGTAGCGTTCGATGAGCGTATCTATATGTTTGTTGATATTTCTTTCTGCCATAGCTTAAAAAGCTTTTATATTGTCTGTTTCGTAGATTTTCCAACTATGGGCGCCTTCTTCACTGAAGTTGAAGGGCATGACAAAACCGTCGAGTTGCTTTAAGGCCTTTTCCACTTCCTTCTTGCGTGTGGGCTCCACCACGAACATGATAAATCCGCCACCTCCGGCACCTGATACCTTGCCTGCCTTGGCACCTGCCTCCAGGGCAATAGTCATCGCCTCCTGGATAACTGGATTGGTAATGTGATTCGCCATCCGCTTTTTGTTCTCCCAAGCCTCGCGAAGAATATCAGCAAAGGCGCTGATATCGCCTTTCAGTAGTGCCAGCTTGGTGTCTTTGGCACTCTGTTTGATGCGATGCATGGCTTCAATGGCATCTGTCATACCGTTTTCCGTATTCTTGATCTGCTCATTGATAATGGCTGCGGAAGAACGGGAGCGTCCCGTGAAATAAAGTAGCATGGAGGCTTCCAGCTCATCAATAATCCAGCGCTTGATTTTCAACGGGTTGACAATGGCGATATCATCCTTCAGGAACTCGATGTAGTTGAAACCTCCGAACGATGCGGCATACTGGTCCTGCTTGCCGCCGCTGAGCATCAGATCCTTGCGCTCTATCTCATAAGCCAGTTTCGCAATCTCGTAGTCGCCTAAGGGCAGTCCCTTCCACTCCGCAAAGGCTTTGAGGATGCATACCACCATCGTCGACGATGTTCCTAAGCCAGATCCGGCGGGTGCATCGTTGTAGGTCGTAAT
>JAEEGG010020112.1_pt1 | contig 13380 bp, 4 predicted proteins | sample 9134161 | NCBI WGS metagenome assembly JAEEGG01 (sample SAMN16246543, study PRJNA631951) | gut metagenome | biome: gut microbiome; feature: rumen; material: CR-attached | host: Bos | place: Iran: Karaj | collected 2018-10 | reverse complement strand
GACGGTGGTGTTGCTAAATTTGCCAATCCGAGAAATGCTGCGGCAGGTTCATTAAGACAAAAAAATCCTAAAATAACTGCGGAAAGAAAACTCAGTTTTTATGTACATTCTTTCGGACAGGTTCAAGGTGTTGAACTGAAAAAACATTCCGACTTTTTGGATTTTTGTTCGAAAATCGGTTTCCCTATACAAAAAGACATAAAAGTATGTAAAAATATTAAAGAGGTTACCGATTTCTTAATGTATTTACAGGAAAACAGAGATAATTTACCATATGAAATCGACGGTGCCGTTGTAAAAGTAAACGATTATAGTTTACAAAAAATTATAGGATATACAAATAAAAGTCCGAAGTGGGCAATTGCGTATAAGTTTCCCGCAAGGCAGGCTACTACAAAATTATTATCAATTGAATTACAGGTAGGAAGAACAGGTGTTATAACCCCCAAGGCAACTTTATCCCCTGTTCAACTGTCAGGAGTTACGATTTCAAATGCAACGTTACATAATTTTGACGAAATAGAGAGATTAAATGTAAATATAGGTGATGATGTGATTATTGAACGAGCAGGAGAAGTAATTCCTAAAATTATAAAAGTCGCCAAAAAGAATAGTGACGGATATTTCCTTCCCCCGCTCAAATGTCCTTCGTGCAACAGTCATATTGTAAAGGAAGAAGAAGATGTTTATTATATTTGTGTAAATCCTTCTTGCCCCGCGCAATTCAGAAGAAGTTTAATTCATTTTGTGTCGAGAGATGCAATGAATATTGACGGCTTCGGCGAGGTTGTTGTAGATCAATTATTAAAATTAAATAAAATTCATACTTTTGCGGATATTTATAAACTTACATTTGATGATTTAATGCTTTTGGATTTGTTCAAAGAAAAAAAAGCAAACAATTTAATACAAGCCATAATCGACAGTAAAAAACAGCCTTTAAGTAAACTCATTGTTGCTTTAGGAATAAGGCATATCGGAGATAAGTCGGCAACAATATTGGCAGACAGATTTCAAAATATAGACAACTTAATTTCTGCAAAAGAGGAAGATCTTTTATCTATAAATGAAATAGGTCCTATTTTAGTTCAATCTGTTTTAGATTTTTTTGCAAATGAGCAAACATTGAAAATGATAGAAGAATTAAAGTCTTTGGGTGTAAATACAATAGAACCGGAAAAAGATACTTCTTTTTCCCCGCTCGCTAATAAAACATTTGTTTTAACCGGTGAACTTTCTACGCTTACGAGAAAAGATGCGGAGAACATTATATTATCCCTCGGCGGAAAAACAACTTCTTCCGTCAGTAAAAAAACGGATTATGTTGTTGTCGGTGAAAACCCGGGAAGCAAATACGATAAAGCAGTTAAACTTGGTATAAAGATAATTAACGAGAATGAATTTAAAAAACTTACCGAAGGTAAGTTTGATATATAGAGTTCCTTTATAGAATATTTATATCTTGAAGAAATTTAAAAAACTTTCCAATTATCGGTTCTATAATTTTTTTCAATTCAGTATCAACATCCTTCAATAAATTAGAAGTCATATTGTTTATGTTTAAAGATAAATTTGATTTATCTTGTCCGTTTTCGAATATATCAAATTCATTATATGCAAAATGTTTCAAAAACTCTGTTAATGTTGTTGCCGGTATTGTTAATAAATTGCTTATCGGTTCAATAATTGTTTTAAATTCAGTATTAAATTTCTCCAATAAAACGGAAACTATATCTTTATTTTTATTACTGCTTAAAAGTTCCTGTTCATTTATTACAAGTTTATTATATATAAAATGTGTTATCCATTCTGTTAATATTGCTGCAGGTACTGCCAATGAATTGCTTATCGGACTGTTTATTACCGCACTCTCAGCTTCTTTGGTTAATTCCCTTATCTTTTGTATTACCGATTCTTGTTCCGGTGTTAAATTTCTATGTTGGTTTTCAAAACTCGGGCTATTCTCAGTATCTGAAGCTTGCATAAAGTCAAAAGTTTCTATTATTACACCTAATGCCACACCGAGCGTAGTATACTTGAACTCTTTAGGATTTTCCAAATTTAAAGTTTCAGCAATATTTTCTAATATCTCAACTGTTTTCTCGGTTTGTAATTCTACATAAGGATTATGAGAAGAATTTATATTTGCATCTCCCACAATAGTGCCGATTTTTTGTACATATTCTTCATTTAATTGTTCTATTTGAGAATTGGTTATTAGAACCGTATGGTTGGACAAATACATCGGACAATTTGCAACTTGTTCCATTGTTAGGTGTCCGGACATATTTTCCAATTCATTGGAGCTTTTCTTTTTTAAATCGGAAATAATGGCAAATTCTAAATTAGAAACCCCTTTTCTGGCCGTATATCCCAATTCTGTTTCTTTTCCTGCTTCTGCAATAAATTGAGGAAATTTTTCTATTCCTGCAGATTTTAAGTTGTCTATAATATTATTTACAAAATAATATGATTCGCAACTTGAAAAATAAATAATTAAATTTTCTAAATTTACGCCATTATTGTATGCTTGTATTAATGCTTGTGATATTTCGTTTACGCCGATGTGCTTAGAATCATCGTAATAAAATCCATTTTTTGCACCATGTCCGTCAAAAACAAATAATGCTTTCTCATAACCGGATTCATTGAAATTTACTATTTTATTTAAAAAATCTTCCACATTTTGCTCATATAGATTCGGAGAAATTTTATAAAGTTCGGTAGATTCGAATTCAATTGGTGCTATGTTTAAAATGTTCAATATATCATTTAAACCTTTAGGTGAAAATCTTTGGCCGCCAAGAGACCAAGTTTCACTATTATGCAGGCTGTAAATTGCAATATCATTACTTAACATATCAATTGATGATGCAATTTCAAAAATTTCTTTGTAATAATTTAGCGTTTCTGTTAATACATTTCCAAATTGTTCTTCTTGTATATCTTTAAGTTTTTTGCCGACAACTTCATAAATTTTTCTGCCGACACTTATCGATAAATTGTATTGCTTTAAAATATCATTGAAATTTTTATTTTGTTCACAAAATTCGGCAAACTCGTTTGAAAAAAGAATTTTTAATGTTAATTCATCATTTTCAATATCTAAAGCATTTATTTGTTGTTCTTTTAAGGCAGAAAATAATTCTCCAAACTTTTGAATACTTTTTGAAGAATTTAATAATATGGTATAACCGTCTTTTGATATTTCCCAATTATCGGCGTTGAGTTGAATGGTTTCTTTCATATCATTCGATACAAAATCATTCTGATTGCTGCTTTTGAAAAAGATTTCTCCTCCGGCCGCTATAATTTTTTCATAAGCATCAAATAATCCCTCTATGTTTTCAATGGGTACATCAAACCCTTTTTGGGGATTGTAGGCAACATCAAAATAGAGCATTTTTGTATTTATTTGTTTACTGATTGTCCAGAATCTCTCGTCGTTTTTATTATGTTCAACTTTATATCCGTCTTCATATAATTGTTTTATATTTTCTCTTAAACTGTCTTTGCTAAAATTAATATCGTTAGAATTAGTATATTCTGCAGGATTAATAAAAGCATATTCTTGATCGTCATAAATAAACCATATATCGTTTGATATTTTAATAAAATCTTCTCCTCTTTCCTGCATTTCATAATAATATGAATTAAGTGTATAGTCGGAAGATTTTACTGCATATCCGGATTTAACAATATCTTCGTAAGAATTGAATATCTTTTCAATATGTTCTGTTTTTGTATCAAAATCGTCTTGACCGTCATAATGATAAACCGACATACAAACTTTTTCTCCGAATAGTTCTCTGCTTATGACCCATGAATTTTTTGAGTAAGTATAAGATTCCTGATGTAGTTCGTATCCTTCGGATTTTAATTTATCCATTTTTTGCTGGAAAGATTCGGTTATTTCCGGTTTTTCGAGTTCTTCAGGAGAAATTACGGAACCATCATCTTTTAATACTTTGTATATCTTATAAGCCTCTTGTGAATCAGGAGGCACATTTTTATTGAAAAACGTCCAGTTCCCGGTATTTATCTGCTGAAAATCGACGTAACTCTTTCTTAAATTAGAATAAAATTTCAGCGAGTCGCTATATGAGGATGAACCGTTAGTAAAAATTAATTCATAACCTTTACTTGTTGCCTTTTGATAAAGGCTGAATAAATTTTCGATATTTTCATTACTTAAATTGAAAGCATTTTCTTCTTCATTAAAATAAACGGTTAAACATATTTGCTTAGAGCCTATTTTTTTACTAACTATCCATGCTTTTTTATCAAAAGGATCTTGCTGTACATCAAAACCGTTTGATGTTAATGTTTTAACGGTTTTTTCAAAATTTCCAACAGTTCCGTTTTTTTCAATATCTTCGACTGTAATTACGGTACCGTCTTCTTTTATGGGATTAACTGATACGACAGAATCATCTTTCATTATCAACCAATTGCCTTGTGTTAATAATACAGAAGATACTCCGTTATCGGTAGGACTAGCATTTTTAGATAAATTTTCGGAAGATAAAAAATATATTTGATAACCTGCATTTGTTATGTTTTGATATGCATTAAACAGCCCGATTACAGTTTCAACATCCATATTCAAACTGTTTTGTTCGGTCTTATGCACTTGCAAATACATCATAGAATAACGATAAAAACCCTTTCGTACTATAAAAGAATCTTTATTGTATTTATCTTGTTCAACACCATAGCCTTTTTCTTTTAATTGTGAAATTTGTTGTTCCGTGTTTTGAACGAAAAAGGATTTAATCCTTTCATAAATATCAACTTTACCGGTATCTCCGAACGGATTTAATGTCATACTAAAGTTATCTTTTGTTATTGTCCAATCGTTTGATGTTATTTGTTCAAAATATTGTCCTTTTCCCAGAGAAAAATAATAATACAAATCTGTTTTCCCTGAACAGTTTACCGAATAGCTTGCATTTTTTAATTTTTCATAAGCAGCGAATAAACCTTCAATCGCATTTGTATCAATTGTGCATTCGCCTTTTTCATTAAAAGGATAAACGGTAAGACAAGTAGTTGTTCCGTTAATTTTTTTCTCTATAACCCAAGCATCATTATTGTAAGCATCATGTATAACTCTATAACCGTCTTTGCTTAATTTTGAAATTGCAGTTTCAAATTTTGCCTGTTCTTCTTTTTCCTTAAAGAATTTATTAATATTATTTATGGAAACATTTATTTTTCCGTTATCATCAAAAGCTTGTACCGAGATAGTTATATTACCTTTGGATATGTTCCATACATTTCCGCTGATTTGATTTGTCTTGCCTTCGCAAGTTATTGTATAACCTTCATTTTTTAATTTTTCATAAGCATTAAATAATCCTTTGATACTATTGACATTTACTGTGCATTCGCCTTTTTCATTAAAAGGATAAATAGTAAGGTAAGTAGTTGTTCTGTTAATTTGTTTCTCTACACGCCAGGAGTTTTTAGTGTTTTGTATAAGTGTATAACCATCTTCATTAAGTTGCATTTTTGCTTTTTCAAACCTTGATATTTCCCTCTCTTGTTTAGATTTGTTTATAGTATTAATTGAAGTCTTTAAAGAACTTAGCATGCTTAATATATTTGCTTTTTTTGAATTTACATTTTTTGTCGTTAGAGAATTTACTTCACTATTTAGTGACTTTGCTTTTTTTGAAACTGTTTTTATTGCAGAAGATATAGAATTGTAAGTGTCAGTATTTAAAACTTTTTTCAAAGAGGTTATTTTGGTAGAAAGACTTGATATTAAGTTAGTTATAGCTTTTTCTGTTTTTTTGATTGTGTTTAATAAAGAACTTGTGATTTTGCTTGCCTTAAGTTTGGAAATATTAAGGTCGATTTTTGATCGCAAGCTCTTAATTATATCCAGTACCTTATTATAGGTTGTTACTGCGGTTTTAAGTGTCGTAAAATTGCTGTTTATTTTACTTGCGGAATTAAATTTTGATAGAGCTTGATTACCGAAATAATTATTAAGATTGAGCTTAAATGTTTGTGTTGTTGAATTTTTTGTCCTTGAAATTACAAGATTATTACCACTAAATTTAGCAGAATATTTATATCCGGATAATTTTTCTCCATTCAAACTTTTTACAATGGAGAACGCTCTGTTTACATTTTCAATATTTATTGATACTGCGTTATTTTTGACAGGAGTTAATTTTAAAGACTGACCGTTTTTTGAAATAGTCCAAGTAGCGTCAGTTATTTGAGCAGCACCGTAAGGACTTTTTCCGTGAGAGAAATATAAATATGACTCTGTTAAATTAGAGCATTGTACCTGATATCCGTTTTTCCTAAGTTTGTTATAAGTGTCAAATAAACTTTCAATATTGAATACATTAATATCTTTTTCACCGGATAAAGTCATCCCTACCCAAAACCTATCGCTATAAGTTTTTCCCACTACCCAAGTGTTTGATTGATACGGGTCTTTTACAACGGTATAACCGTCTTTTTCGAGCTGCGCTTTTGCTTTCTCAAATTTAATTGTTGTGTTAACCGCAGATAAAGATATATTTGGTTTTCCCGTGGCATCAAGAGCTTGCATTTTTACGGTTGTATTATCTTTTGAAATAGTCCAAGTACCGTCGGTTATTTGAGCAGCACCGTAAGGACTTTTTCCGTGAGAGAAATACAAATATGACTCTGTTAAATTAGAACATTGTACTTGATATCCGTTGGTCCTGAGTTCATTATAAGTATCAAATAAACTTTCTATGGCAGATACATTAATTTTATTATTATCACCGGATAATGTCATACCTGCCCAAAAACCATCATCGTAAGTTTTTCCGACAACCCAAGTATTTGACTGATACGGGTCTTTTACAACGGTATAACCGTCTTTTTCCAGTTGTGCTTTTGCCGTTTCAAAATCAACAAATGCATCACTATCGAAATATTTCTCTAACAGTTGCTCTTTTTCTTCATCACTAATATTGTTATTTATGTAAGTTGAAGAATCTGTTTGCTGATATTCCGGTAAGACTACACCTCTTGTAGAATTTGTTCCGGCAAAAACTGTTAGTGTATTGGTAAGCAAAAACGAAAGTATAATAGCAAATAATTTTCTAAAATTTTTTTTGTTCATTTTTTTTCGCTCCAACAATAAATACGTACAGTACAACGGCATACGTAAATAATAAATAAAATAATATATATTATACATATTATAATATACGGCGGTACTGAAAAGATGTAAAATTTTTGTGAATTAATCTTTAATAGAATAAAAAAAAGTGATAAAATATGCGAAGTAAAAGGAAGGATTTAACAAATGGAAAATAAAAAATTTAATATTGTATTTGAAAACGATGATATTATTGTTATAAATAAGGAACCGGAAATATTTGTTATAAATAGTGAAGAAAGTAAAAGTAAAACAATAAGGGATATCTTACAAGAAGAATTAAACCAAGATATTATTCCCGTAAGTTCTCTCGATTACGAGGCGAGCGGAATAGTGGTTTTTGCCAAGAATCAAAAATCTTATGATTTTTTTTCGGAACAGTTTAAAAAAGAAAAAGTAAGAAAAATATATCATGTGTTGGTTAATGGAGTTATGGATAATGCAGAAGGTGAAATAGATAAAAATCTTCTGGTTAACGAACAAACCACTTCCGTTAACGATAGAGGTATAAAATCCGTTACAAAATATAAAGTTCTCGAACAATTTAAAAGTTTTGCCTTTGTTGAAGTTTATCCCCTAACCACAAGAAAAAATCAAATAAGAGCACATTTTTGGTCAATCGGAAATACTCTTGCTATAGATAAAATTTACGGAAGCGAAGAATCTATATTACTTTCAAATTTAAAAAGAAGATATAAAGGAATTACAAAAGAAAAGCCTTTATTGAAGAGATTGCCTATGCATTTATCTCAAATAGAAATCTTGTTACCGAACAACAAAGAAAAAAGCGTTTTTTTATCTCCGTTACCGAATGATATTCAACTTACATTAAAACAATTAAGAAAATATAATAAAAGAGGTTAAAATATGTCCGGGAAAGTTTATTTTTTACCGTGGAATAAAAAGAACGAATTTTATAAATTTTTAAAATTCGCAAGAGCCTTCGATCATGTAAAAGCAAGACAATTTGTTGCAATAAAAATGCATTTCGGAGAAGACGGTAATGAAGGATATGTTAAACCCGAATATACAAAAGTTATATCCGATATTGCAAAAGAAAAAACAGCTTTCCCCTTCCTTACCGATGCAAGCACAATTTATGTCGGTAAAAGGTCTGATGCATATCATCATTTATTGTTGGCAAATAAACACGGTTTTAATATAGAAAATTGCGGGTGCCCGGTAATCATTTCTGACGGGTTAAGAGGCAATGCTGCAGCTGAAGTAGAAATAAATAAAAAGCATTTTAAAACGGTTTCTGTTGCAAGAGATATTTATTATACGGATTCTTTTATTTTTCTAAATCATTTTAAGGGTCATGAAATTGCCGGGTTCGGCGGGGCAATAAAAAATATAGGTATGGGTTGCGGAAGTAAGGCAGGTAAATATGCCATGCATCATAATACAAATCCTGAAGTTGACACTACAAATTGTATAGGTTGCGGAAGTTGTGTAAAATGGTGTCCTCCTAAAGCTTTGGAACTTAAAAATAAAAAAATTACTTTTGATAAAGAAAAATGCATAGGTTGCGGAGAATGTACTATAAGTTGTCCGAAAGGTGTATTTGAACTTGCCTGGGACGATAGTTTAAAAAATGTGCAGGAAAAAATAGTGGAAGTTTGTTACGGAGTATTAAAAAATAAAAAAAGTTTTAGTATCAGCTTTTTAAATCATATAACAAAATATTGCGATTGTAACACAAGAAAAGACAGGGTGTTGTTGGATGATATCGGAATTGTTGCCGGTGCGGATCCTGTTGCAGTTGATAAAGCAAGTATAGACATAGTAAACAAAATCTACGGTAAAGATTTCATAAAACATCTTTATCCCGACATAGACTACATGGTTCAACTAAACTATGCACAAGAATTGGGCATAGGTTCTATAGAATACGAGTTGATTGAATATTAAGGCATTTTGTATTGAACAAATCTCAAACCTTTAAGATTTGTTTTTAAATCTCTGATTGTAGGATCAGCCGTGTACTTGTTTAATATATTGTTCCAATCGTTAAAATCATTTGTTTGAATGTTTTTATCTTCGGAAAAAGAAATATATTTTTTTAAGTTATCCAAAGCTTTTTCAAAATTTTCTATAAAAATAAATGCCCCCGTTAATTTATAGTAAGGATATTCGTATTCCGGATCGAGTCTTAGAATTTGATTATAATTTCCTATAGCATCATTATATTTTTTTAAGCTGTATTGTATATCTGCAGCTTTCAAATATAAAGGAATTGAAGGAAAGTTCGTTAAAGAAATAGCTTTGTTGTAATCTGCAAGAGCATCTGCTTGTTTGTTTAAAAGAACATTTGTGTCTGCTCTGGCAATATATCCTTCAGGATATTTAGGATATGAAGAAATAATATTTGAAAAATCTACAACTGCCTCATCATATTTTTTCTCTGCAAGTTTTTTGTTTACATCGTTTATTTTCTTTATTAACTCATTTCTTGTTTTATCATTTTGTTGTTTATTTCTTTTATCCAAAATTAACATGTAAGTTTCATAGTCTTTTTTTGCCCCGGTATAATCTTGTATTTTGTCTTTTGCTAAAGCTCTTTCTTGATAAGCTTCGGCAAAAAGAGGTTCCATTTGTATTGCTTTGGAAAAGTAAGTTATTGCTAATTTAAACTTACCGTTTTTCATACTTCTTCTTCCCATAGCAAAATAAGTTTTAGCCGTTATAGGACGAGCTTTTCTTTCTTTCTTTATACTTTCGGCTTTAAGTTCTTTCTTTATGTATAAAGATTCTTCTCCGAAAAATTTTATACCAACAGGGTTTAATTCATTCACGAGGTATAAAAAACAACCGAATACAAGTAATACAAATATTAATTTTTTCATTTTGTTTTTTTCTCTTTTTTTATTTTTTATATTTTAAATAATTATACCATATTTTATTTAAATACAAGCACATAATTTTTATGCGGCAGACAAAATATCTTTTATTTTATCAATGTTAATATTTGTTGTAAGACTGTCCGTATCTGCCAAAGTCGGCAGATTCAAATCATATAATAAAGGCAATATACCGAAAGACTTTATCATTGCTTTTTGCAGACTCTCATTTATTGTCTTTTTGTTTTGTTCAAATGTACTATCAATATTTATATCCGTTAATATATTCTTTGAAGCTTTTATACCTTGTTTTACAAATTGTTTATCCTTTACCATATTAAATATGTATTTGTTAATTTCTGCTTTTATTTCTTCATCCGAAATATTAGAAATATTTTGATATTCGTAAGATAAACAATTTATAGATTTACCGTTTCCTGTTATTATTTTATTTAAATATACGCTGAAAGGTATTTGAATATCGTTTATGGTAACGGATGTTTCCATAAGCTTTTCTTCCTGAGAGAAAGTTTCAACTCTGCTTGGAATAACAGGAATTATTTTTATTCCGTTCAAATAAGCTTTTTCAATAGAATCTTTTAAGTTTTCTTCTGTTGTTACGGTCAATATTGTTGAATTTGATTTCGTTAATATGGTTCCGTTTATATATTCACTGATTTTATTTATAGATGAAACTAATTTAATGAAATTGTCGTATGCTTTTTCCGTCAATAACAATATTCTCTTTAATCTCGGGAAAATATTTAACAGTATAGTAAATTTGGTATTTCGTTCCGATACATCCGGAGTATAATCACCGGAGAAAGTTTCTGAGTTTCCGGTTAAGAATCCTCTGTATCTTACTCCGAATAGAGTCAATTCTATACCTAGTCCGGCACCGAAAGGTTTTTGATAACCGGAAGACATTTCTCCGTCGGCATTTAATATTGTCAGTTTTTGTCTGTCTAATTCTCTGTTAAAAAATCTTAATTTTTCCAACTCAAATCTTGAACCTATCTTTGATATAGGGTTATGACCTACAACCAAAGTTGATATTCCCATTTTGTTTAATATCGAGAAAAATCCTCCGAATTTCTCTTTCATTTGTTGTAAATTTGCCGGCTTAATTCTTGTTGTATTATCTGCATAAACTGCCGTTAACAATGTAAAAGCTTCCATAACTTCGGATAAATCTTCCGAAGCAATATCGTAATCTCTTATATCCTCCGCAATTCTTCCCAATCCTTTCAATATAGTTTTATTTCTGTATCTTTTCTTTTTATAAATAAACCCTTTTTCTCTTACACCCTTGTCATCCATTTCTATGAAAACACCGTCATCATCCACATGCCCTATTGAAACTTCACCGTTATCATCCACAGGAAGAATAGAGTGCATATAACAATTTCCGAAATGATCTTTTCTGTATAAATAAAAATTCCTGTGATAAAAATTTAATAACTCTTGTATTAACGGATTATCAAAATATGTTACCGGTGTAACAAGTTCTTCTTGTAATTTTTTCTCGAATTCTCTTTCAAGCTTTTCTTTTTCTTCAGCTTTTCTTTCTTCCGATAATGAATAATTCCCATCAATTAATTTTATTTTTGCTTGTTTTTCTTTTTTCAATTCTCTCTCTATTTTTCTGTTTAATTGATTTAAAAATCCGTCTTTTCCTCCACCCCAATTATTATGGAAAACCCAATCTAAAGCATTCCATTCGGTACTTTCATAATTTCTGTACATTATGGAATCGATTACAAGCCATTCCCATTCATCGGATAAATATTTTTCTTCAAGTGTTCGTTGTTGATATGTTATTATTGTATCTATCTCTTTCTGTAGTCTGTTCCAATATTCAGCATATTGAGGGTATCTCTCCATTAAATTTGATAGCTCTTCATTCCTGTCTTTCCACCAATTCAATGACATTTTATTTACTGCTCTGATACCGGTATAAACAACTACGCCTACATTTCTTCCGAAAAATTTCTTATGAAAATTAAGCAGTTCTTCATCTTGTGCAAAAATACCCTTGGGGTTATTTAATATGTCTTTACCTTTTTTATCAAATTTAACATCATACGGTTCGGAAGCAAAAGTATCTTCAAATAAATGCTGTAGTTCGCTTTCTTTTTTTGACCATTCTTTTTGAATCATATCCGCATGTTGCATATATTCATAAAGTTTTCTTGCCCAATGTTTTTTATTGTTAGCTTTTCTTTGTTCTCTTTCTCTGTCTGCTTCACTTACAGCTTTATCGTCAACACCTGTTCCGTGTTTTCTTTTGTTTTCAAGAAGTTGGAAAATGTTTAATTCTGTTGCTCCATCAAACAATTTGACAGTATAATCTTTTGAGATTCCTTTATAATTGTCATAGAAAGGAAGATGCAATCCTAATAAATTCATAAAAGCGTATAAGTCATGATTTCCGATAAGATACTTTAATTTTCCTGTCTTAGATATTTGATCCATTAGTTCAAAAGTTTCAACTTGTTTATCCCCTCTGTCTAACATATCACCCAAAATATAAATGTTTTTCTTAATTGTTTTTATTCTGGCTATAATATCTTTATTCAATTGCTTTCTGGTTTCTTCTATTTTATCCAATTCTTCTTCCGTTAATGAATCCCTATTTAAATCTCCGTTATTAAAAATTCTAATGATTTCATCAATATTATAAGTCGAATCCAATAACTTTATAAGAATTTCGGAAAGTCTGTTATATCCTCCGTGCATATCGGACAAAATAATATTTGAATGAGACGGTAAATTAAATAGTATTTTGTACAGAGTTGATATTTTGGAAGATAAACTGAAAACTGATTCTTTTTTTACGGAACTATCTACTTTTACATCTGTTTTTACTCTCAATGTTTCCCTAAGTTCTTCAATAGATATTCTTTCATATTTCGTTATCAAATTATCCGTTGCAAAAGTTTCATCTATAATTGCCATAGCTTCATCTATTTCTTTGTCAGTAATAGTACCTTCTGATGAAGAACTTAAAGTTTCTCTTATTTCGGGACTGTCCAAAAATTTCAATAGAGCATACTGGTCCTGAAAAGCGGCATCTGCAAATTCTCTGGCTCCTTTAGTAAAATAAAAATCGGGATTTCTTCTGTAGAATTGTCTCATTAAATCGTTTATGGCATCTCCGCCGTCAACTTTTAAATACAACCCTTTTCTTATTAGAGAAAGTCTGTCATCGTCATCTACGTTATTGTATCTGTTGTATATTTTTGTTTCAAGATTTCTGTTAATAAAAGGATCTCCTTGTGCCAACCAAACACCCAACACTCTTGCAAAATCCAATGTTGCTGCAAGTCCGTCGGCATCATGGAGTAAACAAGCTTCGTATATATATCCCGGACCGTTAATATT
>JAEEGG010020110.1_pt1 | contig 13381 bp, 14 predicted proteins | sample 9134161 | NCBI WGS metagenome assembly JAEEGG01 (sample SAMN16246543, study PRJNA631951) | gut metagenome | biome: gut microbiome; feature: rumen; material: CR-attached | host: Bos | place: Iran: Karaj | collected 2018-10 | reverse complement strand
GGTCATCGTATCGCAATGCATATCGATATATTTCATGATTGCTCCTTCCTGAAACAAATAAAAAAACGTGATCCCGGGATCACGTTCTATGTATAAAACAGAGGTTCTACATCTCTTCCAGCGATTCCAGGGCGATCCTGATCATGTTGAGAAGGCTGGTCTGTCTTTCCTGTGCCGTCGTTTCCTGATGGTTGACGATGCTGTCGGAGACAGTCAGAAGACAGGCGGCATTCTTGCCCAGCGCTTTCGCCGTCGAGAATAAACCGAAGGATTCCATTTCGACCGCAATGACATCGTTCTCTTTGACGACCTCATTCACATGATCCATGACCGTGTCCTGATAATAGAAGACATCGCTGGACATGATGGTGCCTTCATGCAGTTCGACACCTAGGCGTTCTCCTGCGGCCTTGATTTTCGCATTCAGCGTTTCGCTTGGATACTGGATCTTGTTCGGATCATTGTTCTGTACCATCGCATAGCTGGATTCTGAGAATGCCGCGCTTGCCAGGATCGTATCGAAAAGCTGCAGATCCTCGCTGTAGGCGCCGGCGGAACCGATGCGGATGATGTTTTCGACTCCATAGAACTGATATAATTCATAGGCATACAAGCTGATCGATGGGATGCCCATGCCGGAGCCCATGACCGACACGGCTTTGCCTTTATATGTGCCGGTATAGCCGAACATGTTTCTGACGGTGTTGAACTGTACAGGGTTCTCCAGATAGGTTTCCGCAATGAACTGCGCCCGCAACGGATCGCCCGGCATCAGAACGGTCTTGGCGATCTCGCCCATTTGTGCCTGATTGTGTGGTGTAGACATGATTCGTCCTCCTGATATCTGTTTTTCTAATTATAACCTATTTGCATGTGCAAATCGTGATTTTATATGATCTGACGGTAGGCGTCCATGAATTCTCTCAGTTTTTTCTGATCCAGCCTGCCCGTCATGTTTCCGGTATCTTTCAGACAGGAAGCCACGAATATGCCGTCGAAGTATTCATATGCTTCTTTCAGATTGCCGGCATTCGCGCCGCCTCCCAGATAGAGATAGAGATCCGGAAAAGCGTTTCGTACCGTTTTTGCCATCTCTTTCGATTCCATAAAGTCCTTTCCGGTAAGAACGACGGCTTTCGCCAGACCGAAACTGGTTGCCTGCCCTACAGCTTCTGTCAGAGTCACGGGACCCAGCGGACGGGAAGTGCGGTCGAAGATATCCGGAACGATCTCCAGGTTGCTTTGGAGACCTTTCTTGGCTTTCAGGACATCGCTGATGATTCCCTCGTGAATGCCGTCGTAGCTCACGACCGCACCGACATAGCATTTCGGGCGGATGTAGTCCATGCCCGTCGTTTCAGCGACCGTAACCAGCGCTTCGCCGTCTTCCTTGAGGATGCTCAGACCGAGGATGCAGTCATCCGGCATGGTTTCCCTGATTTTCTGGCAGATGACAGTCATGGCCGAAACCGTCGAAAGGCAATCGCCTTCCGGCAGAGGCACGTCCTTGACGTTCTGCAGCATCAGGTTGCGAATGCCTGCCCCATACAAGATCTTTGCTTCGGCGATCGCTTCTTCGCAGATTCTGCCGATCTCATAAGCCGGAGATGTCCTGACGCCGAGCGAAACGATCAGCTGTTTCGGTATATGGATGGTATCGGGCCTTCCATTTCTTTGCGGTACATCGAAATGCATCTGTTCCGCTTTCGCATAGTTACCTGCCATCTTCTTCCTCCTGCAAGGTGACGATCCTTGAGCCGAAGATCTGCCGGAAATTCTCTTCCCTGACCCAGGGCTTGTTTCCGAAATCGAAGCCAGATCTTCCCAGATGGTCGCTGATATGCATCGCCAGCAGTTCCAGCGGGATCGCATAGACCAGCGGGGAGAGCTCCTCTCTGATGTCTTTCATGCCAATGATCGGAATGAAAATATCTGCGGCTCTGCGTAGATCTTCATCATCCTCTTCGCCGATCACGATCTTCTTGCCATCCTTGACCGTCACTGCGCCAAGGATCTCCAGAGCCCGATCATGGCTGCGTCCTTTCGGGGCGATGACGATCGTATGGACCGAAGGACGGGTCGTAAAGTACTGGGTATGCGCCCATTCTTCGATACCCTGGGCGATCGAATCGAATCCAGCGGCTTCCAGCAGCTTCATCACCGCGAACTGAGCCGTTCCCCAATTGGGTCCTTCCCCCAGCACATGGTACATTCCGACCCTGAAAGGATTGTCTTCGGAAAAGTAACATTCGATATATTTTCTTATCAGATCGGAATCCGCTTCCACAGTCTTTCTCATCGATTCGCTGATTTCCGATATATAAGAGAAAATACCTTTTACTTCTTCATCGTTGATCGTTCCGTTGAGATATCCAAGAGCGCTTCCCAGGCAGTACAGCGACAGCAGCGATACGCAATAGGACTGCGTCCCCGGTGCCAGGCCCAGGTTTTCTGCCAGCTCTATGAACAGCAGATCGGGAGCGGCTTCCGCCAGCCTTCCTTTCGGATTCGTCGTGATGCCGATACTGACGGCACCTTTTTCGCCGGCCCTGATCGCGCATTCCGCGGTCCTTGCGACAGCTCCGGAAGCGGAAATGGAAACGACGAGGCTGTTCTCATCGACCTCATAAGGCAGGATATAGCGCGATAGTTCCATAGCTTGTCTCGCTTCGGTATGAACGCCGGCATATTTCAGAAAGAAATCACGGACGCAGATCCCGGCATAAAACGAATCGCCGCAGCCGGTGATATAGACCTTCCTCACCCGATTCTTTGCGTCATGCTTTTCCAGTATCGCCAGGCATTTCTGGTACAGTCCTTCCGCATATCGGTCGAACATCTCTGCCTGGGCAGAAATGTGTTTTGCCATGATTTCCACATTCGTTTCCATCGTCGTACTCCTTCTTTTACTTCTGTTTCTTCTTTTCAATCATCTCTTCATATTCGTCCAGAACCCGGTCGATGATCTCGTCCCAGGCCACGGGAATCGTGGTTCTCGCCTTCTCTCCGATGCGCCTGGTCTTTTCCGGATCGGCTAAAGCCTCCTTCATGACCTCTGCGATGCTTTCCGGATCATCCTTGCAATAGAAACCGTTTGTCCTATCTTCAATGATCTCAGCCGAACTGGAACCTTCCACCACCACGGACGGAGTGCCCGCATTGGCCGCTTCCCTGACGACCATCGGCGCATTGTCATAGAGCGACGGGAAAACAAACAGATCCGCCAGCTGATACAGCCCGAACAGCTTGTCCTCATCCGTGATATGTCCGACGACATAGGTATCGTTTTCGATCTCCAGTTTCCTGATCTTTTCTTTGATCTCTTCCACATGCGGTCCCTTGCCTGCCAGGATCAGGTTGAACGGAATGCCTTCTTTCTTCAGCAGCGAAGCCGCTTCCAGGATATGGGCGATATTCTTTTTCCAGTTCATTTGTCCCACAAACAGGAGGCACGGGTCGTCATCGATATGGAAGTACTCCTTCGCCCGGATGCTCAGATAGGGATCCAGCTGTTTCACATCCATCCCGTTCGGCATCACTTTGAGCGGTCCTTCATAACCGTAGGAGCGCAAGGTATCTGCGGAATTTTCCGAGACGGCCCATACTTCATCGCAGTGGTTATAGAAATTCACGATGATATCGGTTCCCAGTTCCGCCATGTGCTTTGAACCGGTAATCTGCAGGAAATCATCATAATACTTCGAGTGGAACGTTCCAATGATCGGGACTTTATGTTCTTTGGCATAACGGATGCCCTCGATCCCTGCGATAAACGGCGTATGAACGTGGACCAGATCGAGATCGGTCATATCCAGACGGGCCTTGAAATGCTGATCGAAGATTGGCAGTCCCACATCATACTGCGGCATGATTTTCAGGGATTTCGAATAGTAGTCGACGATATCGAAAGGATATCTCCCGCGGTAGCCGAATTTGTCCAGAGGCACGATGGCGTAACATTCATGTCCCTTGCGTGCGATCGTTTCGCAATAGTTGTATACGACTCTTCCAACACCATCCACCACAGGTATAAAAGAATCCGAAAACTGTCCGATTTTCATAAGCTTATCTGCACCTTTCTATCTACAGAACGGATCGATGATCCGTCTAACTGTATCATATCAAAAATCGCTGCCTTTGGCTCAGAGACAAAGATTCATTTCCCTCAACATGTCCGTTTATTTCTGTTAGAATACTGTTTGGAGGTCGAAATATGACAAACTGTAATCATGACTGCAGTTCTTGCGGAGAGAACTGCGCAGAACGAATAGAAATCAAGCCGACCGAAGACACCAGGATCAAGAAGATCATCGGCGTTCTGTCGGGCAAGGGCGGCGTCGGCAAATCGATGGTATCATCTCTGCTGGCGATCGAACTGAAAGAAAAAGGCTACAATGTCGGCATCATGGATGCGGACATCACCGGTCCGAGCATCCCGAAGATGTTCGGTCTGACCGAACAGCTTTATGGCGATGAAGCGGGAATCTTCCCGGCGGTTTCCACTTTGGGAATCAAAGTCGTTTCCATAAACATGATGCTGGAAAATGAAGAGGATCCAGTCTTATGGAGAGGTCCTATTTTGGGCAACATCATCCGTCAGTTCTATACCGAAGTCCATTGGGGCGAACTGGATTATCTGATCATCGACATGCCTCCGGGGACATCCGATGTGGCGATTTCCGTCATTCAGGAAATTCCGGTAGATGAATTCGTAATGGTAACCACGCCTTCCAAGCTGGTATCCATGGTCGTGGCGAAAGCCATCAACATGGCAAAGGAAGTCAGCAAGCCGATCACCGGTCTGGTAGAGAACATGGCTTATGTGCAGTGCGACGGCTGCGGCAAGCAGATCGCGATCTATCGCAACGACGAGACAGAGAATGTCGCGGAACGTTACGGTCTGGAAATCCTGGCCAAGCTTCCGCTGGATCCCGAACTGGCAAGTCAGGCGGACGAAGGCCAGATCGAAAACCATCAGAGCGGTTCCTTAAGTGCTCTGGTCAAGAAACTGGAAGAACAGATCCTTTCTTGAATCGAAGTTCATACCCTGATATGAAACAAACATCTTCCTGCGGGAAGATGTTTTTCTTGTGACAAATCCGGATCGCTGATGTGTCAGCTGATATGATAGTGTTCCCTAAGCCTATCGGAGCAGACGACTTTTCCTTTGACATCGATCGAGGAGATCGTTTCCGTGACCAGATCGTCCAGCGCTTCGTTGATATACAGCAAGCCATAGCCGGAAACCGTCTTGGTGTTATTGTTTTTCTTGATCTGCATCAGTTCCTGCGCGTTGAGATTGTAGATACCTAGAAACCAGATGAAATTCATCTTGTCATGACTGTTTCTGACTTCACTGATCCGTTCCTGTTTCTGGTTCAGGCTTTCCCTGACCGCCTGATTGATGAAATCGCTGCGGTTGGAATAGAAACCCTGGTCTACCAGAAGGTCGATCTGCGACAGCGTTCCGATATTCATGTTTACAGATACTTTTTCGGTCTTTTCCATGTATCCTCCTATTATGCTCTATTTGGAGCATATTTATCATATCATGAATCTTTTTTTATTGTCAATCGTATGGAAAAGGATCTTCGCGAAAAGAAAAAGCCCTGATGGGCTTTCTGTTTTCATGGCAGGGGAGGTAGGAGTTGAACCCACACTAGCGGTTTTGGAGACCGATGTACTACCGCTATACTACTCCCCTATGCGCTTTCTTATTTTATCTTAATCATTCCTATTTCGCAAGATATTTGATGTAAGATAAGGATATGAAAATCGCCGTATCTGCCTGTCTGATGGGCGACAATGTCCGCTATGACGGCAGCAATAAAAGAAACAAGGAACTGATCCGTCTTTTGGAAAGCCATGAGATCGTCAGGATCTGCCCGGAAGCCATGGTATTTGCGATCCCGCATCCGCCGATCGAATTGCAGCATGGAAGAGTCATTGATTCGGCCGGATACGATCATACGGAAGAACTGGAAGCCGCCTGCAAGGAATGCCTGAAGAAGATCGAAGGCTGCGATCTGGTCATCCTGAAAAGCAGGTCCCCTTCCTGCGGCTTGGGCGAGATCTATGACGGCAGTTTCTCCGGGACATTAATAAAAGGCAACGGTCTTTTCGCTGCCTTGTGTCTGTCCAACGGCTATCCGGTCTATACGGAAAACGATCCGGAAATCATCAGGGATCTTTTAGACCGGTCTCTTTAGCACATACTTATCGATATCATAGGCGCAGCCATCTTGATTGTTGCTGCGTTCGCTGACATAGTCCGCGCACTTTTTGGTATCTTCGCTGCCATTGATCATGCAGATGCCGGTCCCGGCAGTCAGCAGCAGTTCGTTGTCGTTGCTGATATCGCCATAGGCGATCACATCTTTCAGGTCGATCTGATGCGCCTGGCAGAAGCACTTCAAGGCATTGCCCTTGTTGGCTTTCGCATGCACGAATTCCAGCATCGTCGTCTGCGTCTTGGTCGCCCTGTACTCTTCGTTGCAGATGCTCTGGGCGAAAGGCTCGATCCGGCGCATCACTTCTTCGCTCACCCGGAACATCACCTTGAAGCAGGGCTCTTCCCACATTTCGGAAAGATCTTCCACGATCCTGTTCTGCATGTTGTTGCGCTTCCTGGAGTGGACCGCCATCTCGTCCTCGAAACGGAGCAGCCGTACCCCGTTGCGGTAGATCGAAACATTCAGATCCGGAAAACGATCCAGCATCACCGTGATGATCTCGCGGATCATGTCGGTAGACAAAGAATAAAGAACATGGTTTTCCTGAAGGATGCCGTCATAGTATTCCGAACCGTTGCCGCCGATCAGCAGTTCCGGCTGGAAACTCAGTCCCCATTCGCCGATCACATGAAGCAGATCGTCGGTTCCTCTGCCCGAAGCCAATCCGAAGGCGATCTTCCGGCGATGCAGCTCCTCGATGACATCCAGCGCATAAAAAGAAGGATGGACCGTGCCATCCTGCGTCAATGTGCCATCGATATCGCACGCCACCAGCGCGGGATCATTCGAATAGGTTCTCATTCTCGTCCTTCTTGCTGTATTCCGGCAGATCAGGGAGTTCGTTCAAAGTATAGAGCTTGAACGCATCCATGAATTCTTCGGTGACTTCATACAGAATCGGGCGTCCGACCGCTTCCGATCTTCCCGCCTCCCGGATCAGGTTTCTGGCCTGCAGCTTCCTGAGCATCACATCGGCGCTCACGCCTCGCAGTTCTTCGATCTCTACGCGGGTGATCGGCTGCTTGTAGGCGATGATCGCCAGAGTCTCCAGCGCCGCTGCGGAAAGATTGTTCGGTTTCGTTTCGCCGAAAAGCTTCTGCGCATAAGGATAGATGTCTTTTTTTGTGACGAACTTGTAGACCGAACCGTAGCCGACCAGTTCGATGCCATAGAGTTCGCTGCCGTATTTGCGCTGTATGTTTTCCAGAATGATCAGCGTATCTTCCATCGATTTCTCGATCGCCAAAGCAAGCTGTTCCACCCTGACGCCATCCTCACCCACCAGGAAAAGCAGTCCTTCCACGACAGCTTCGATATTGCCCGGCTGGGCAACCGTTTCCTTGTTGAGGACCTCTACTTTCCTGACTAGGCTTTCCGTATTCAACCAGGCTTTCTTTTCAGCCTGTGTCATTTCTCTTCCGACAATGTATGTATTATTCATGATTGTTCCCTCTGCTGAACCAGATGTTCTCCTTCTCATCGATCGTAAATACCAGATAATGATCCTTTGCCATATCCAGGATGGCGATAAAGGTCACCACATATTCTCTCAGACTGTCGCAGTCTTCGATCAGCGTCTCGAAACTGAAAGTTTCCGGCAGATCCTTCAGCCTTGCCTTGATCTGCAGGATGCGGTCTTCCGGAGAGATCTCCTTCTGCGTGAATTTGATATCCAGAGGCCGGGACAGCTGCAGCCGTCTCAGGACCTTGTTCATGGCTTTCAGCAGATCGTAGGGATCTCCTTCGATCTTCTGGCTCTCGATCTCGCTCTGATGTTTCGCGATCTCGTCGATCGACAGCGGCTTCGAGAGCTGGTCCTGCCGTTCCAGGAAGGAATCATACAGAGTCTTGGATACTTCCTTGTATTTCTGGTATTCCAGCAGCCTTCTGACCAGACGGTCTTTCGGATCTTCATAGTCGTCATCCGGTTCATCGCTTTTCTTCGGAAGCAGTTTCTTGGATTTGTATTCGATCAGCGTCGCCAGTTCCACCAGATACTCGCTCTCGATCTCCAGATGCAGTTCTTCCATGCCGTGGAGATAAGCGAGATACTGGTCGGTCAGGATCTCCATGTCCAGGTCAAAAATATCCAGTTGCTGTTCATGGATCAGATGCAGCATGAGGTCCAGAGGACCCTCGAATTTCAGCGTTTCGACTTCGAAGCCCATACACCTCATTATAGCATTAATTATGTTATTATTGATTTGAGGTAAACGAAAAATGAAAATCGGAATCACAAATGATCATGCAGCTGCTCAACTGAAATTCAGTATCATGAAGTATCTGCAGGACAACGGTTATGAAGTGGTCAATTACGGCACGGACGGCACGGAGGCATTCGATTATCCGCTGGCTGCCATTCCGCTGTGCAAGGCCATACAGAACAAGGAAGTCGACCTGGGCATCGCGATCTGCGGAACAGGCGTGGGGATCTCCATTTCCTGTAACAAGCACAAGGGCATCCGCGCCTGCTGCTGTTCCGATACCGCTTCAGCAAGACTCACCAGGACCCACAATGACGCGAACGTGATCTGCTTCGGCGCCAGGATCGTCGGCGAAGAACTGGCGAAAGACATCGTGCACACATTCGTGACGACTCCTTTCAGCAATGAAGAGCGTCACATCAAACGCGTGCAGCAGATCACTGAAATTGAAAACGGTCAGTTGTGACCGAAAGGAAACGAACATGGAAAAAACGATGCTTGACTACATCCGGGAAACGCCGGACGTCCTGAATGATATCATCGATCACAGTGCCGCTTATACCAGAGAACTGGTCGATCGCTATATTTCGGAAGGCTATGAGGGAATCTGTTTCATCGCTTCCGGTTCATCGAATAACGGTTGCCTTATCGCACGGCCTTTTATGCGGTATCTCCTTGACTGCGAGATCGATCTCTATGCGCCTTTCACTTTTATACATCACGAAATCGGGCATCTTCCTAACAGGATGTGCATCGCCGTATCACAGTCAGGCTGTTCGACGAATACCTTGGATGCACTAAAGGCACTGAAAGAAAGCGGACGCAAGTCCTGCTGCCTGGTCGGACGGGATGATTGCGATGCCAAAGACATCGCCGATCTGACGGTCAACTGGCGCGTCGGGGAAGAGACAGTGGGTTTCGTGACCAAAGGCGTCAGTTCGCTGGCTTGTTTCCTGATGTGTTTCGCTCTCGAACTGGCGAAAGCCCAGGGCCGGAACATGGACGAAGCCAGATATCAGAAGATGGTCCGTAAGCTGAAAGAAGCCGTCGAGCTCCAGCCTGAGATGGTCGAAGAAGCATTCCGGGTCTTCGATCTGAACAAAGAAGATTTCACTTCCCGCAACAGGGTCGTCCTGCTTTCCAGCGGACCGAACTACGGCACCGCCTGCGAAGGCGTTTTGAAGATCGCGGAAACCTCCTGCATCACGGCTCAGGCCTTCGAAGCGGAAGAATTCCTGCATGGACCGATCTATCCTTCCACTCCGGAGGATCTGTTCATCGTCATCGACAACAATGACGATGCCAGCAGCAGAAGGATGATCGACATTGCCAATGCCTTGAAAGATATTTCTTCCAAGGTCTATGTGATCTCCAACGATCCGTCCTTTGATGACAGCCATGCGTTCCGAACGACAAAAGAGACCTGCATGTACCGGTCTCCGTTATACAAACTGGCCTGTCTGCAGACATTGTCCTATCTGATGACAGAAAACACGAACCGTTATGAACCGCACAAAGCCATCAAGACATTCAAAAACGCGAATAAAGTCTCCAGCAAGTCGCGCGAGGATCTCTATCAGAATCTGCAGAATCTTTGATAGAACAAGAATAAGCACATATTTATAAAACGGACTTTCATGTCCGTTTTATTGTGCCGCTCGTATGTGTCTTGGATCTGAAGGAAGTCATTTCAGTTCTCCTTTCAGCCTGGTCAGAGCGAATTCTTTGCTTTCGCGTTCCGCATGGCCAAGGTAATGGTATTCGTAATCGATCGATTCAAAGAAGGAAATCATCTGAAGCAGCGTATCCTGATCATAGACTTCCCCGTGATTGAAATCCTCGCAATCCGCATCTTCGACGATCAGGGCTTTTTCTGCAGGAAGATAGACATACAGCGCATCATCAGTGTGCGTCGACGGTCCGGGGAGTATCCTCAGTTCCACGCCACCCAGGTCGATGACTGTTTCTTCCTCGATGATCCTGTCGGTCGTGACCACCCTGATCTCGCTCAGATCGGGGTATTCGATCAGGATATTGTCGTTGCAGAAAGGAATATCCAGGCCGTCCTTTTCCCTTTGTCTCATCTCGTCGATCGTCCAGCGCCATTTCGCCACTTCAAGAAGCTTGTCGTGGGTTTTCTTTGACGACAGTGATGTACCATGGATCGCATGAAGCCCGAAGGTATGGTCCCAGTGCCAGTGGGAAACGACCGTGAAGGAAGGCAAAGGAAGACCTTCTTCACTTAGCGCATCATAAAACTCATGGACCTGTCTCCATGAGTTTCCTGCATCGACGGCGATCGCCATCCGGTCGCCTAGAATGTAATACAGATTCGGCCGGTCGCTTCTTTTATCGTAAGGATGGACATAGAAGCGATCCGAATACTTATGCAACTTCAATGAGTTCGTATTCCTTCGTGCCGTAGCCTTCTTCGGCAGCCACATCGACCGTCACCTGGCCATGGCGGGAATTGACCCGTTCCATGAATTTGTCTCTGCCCGGATCATCGGAATTGATGACCAGATCCAGACATGCGCGATCCAGGGCTACAGGATCCAGCGAAGAAAGGATACCGATATCTTTCATGCAAGGAGGGGAAGCGTTGCCATCGCAGTCGCAGTCGACAGAAAGGTTGACCATGCAGTTGATGTAAGCGGCATTGCCTTTGAAATATTCCACGACGCTGCCTGCGGCATCCGCCATGCAGACCATGAAAGGATCCTTCGTCAGCGGATCGTTCCACAGGGTATACTGGTCGGGATTCGTGCCGCCGGAATGGATCAGCGACTTGCCGACCGAAGAAGCGCAGCCGATCGACAGCTGTTTCAGCGCGCCGCCGTAGCCGCCCATCGCATGTCCCTTGAAATGCGACAGTACCAGCAAGGAATCATAATTCGCAAAATTCTTGCCGATCAGGTTTTCTTTCAAGGTCCTGCCATTGGGGATCGGCAATACGAGATCCGGTCCTTCGGCATCCAGCAGATCGAAATCGAAGTATTCATCCCAGCCATGGTCGTGGATCAGTTTCCAGTGTTTTTCGGTCGTATTGCGCGCTCCGCCATACGCCGTATTGCACTCGACGACCGTTCCCTTGACGTATTCCACCATCGGTCGGACAAATTCCGGTCTGAGGTAGTTTCTGTTGCCCTGTTCGCCGGAATGCAGCTTGACGGCGACCTTTCCAGGCAGTTCTTTATCTAAAATCTTAAACATTTCGACTACTTTTTCAGGAGTAATCACTTTCGTAAAATAGACTTTTGCTTTTTCCATACGCTTACCTCTTTACCTTCATTTTATACTATTTTTTGTCTTTTTATACTATTGCATAATGCCTGATTTTATGATATTATCATTAAGCATTCACTTGATGAATGGTGTGCCATGGAGGGGTAGCGAAGAGGCTAAACGCGGCTGACTGTAAATCAGCTCCCCACGGGTTCGGCAGTTCGAATCTGCCCCCCTCCACCACTTTGGGATGTAGCCAAGTGGTAAGGCAACAGACTTTGACTCTGTCATTTCGCTGGTTCGATCCCAGCCATCCCAGCCAAGATCATGACTCGGTAGCTCAGGCGGTAGAGCATCTGACTTTTAATCAGAGGGTCCCGGGTTCGATTCCCGGTCGAGTCACCACTGAATGCAGGTGTAGTTCAATGGTAGAACTTCAGCCCTCCAAGCTGACTACGTGGGTTCGATTCCCATCACCTGCTCCAGAAGATGAAAGATTCCAGTTCGAAAGAACTGTTTTTTTATACTTAATAAGCATTTGGCAAATAATACTTATTTAAATCTCCATTTATATCCTTTCCAATATTCTCTTTCTCCTCTGCAAGCTTCTGCAATCTGATTGTTACCAGTTTTTAATGCTCTTGCAGCTGAAGAAATTGAAGGATATTCTCTAATTATTTCACCTGTACCAATATCAATCTGAAGTACGCTTTTTTTCATTTTGTATTTTATTGGTTCAATATCAAAGTGATTTCCGCTATCATACTTCCACATGAAACCATAAGCAGTATCCCCTTGTCTATTAGGATTGACAGCAGCAGATATTGCTTCACCGTCAGAACCATTAATACTCTTTTTTGCTTCAGCGATACTTGAAAAAGAACAAATATAATGACCGTCTAGATCATATTTATTAATTGTTTTGGATCCTTGTAGGTTTCTCTTGATTGTGGTCTTCTTTAGATTTCTTGCGACCAGGTCTCTAATACCGTAATGCGATTCATCAACCAAAGACAATAACTCATTTGGAATCTCATATCTATGGATCGGTTGCATCTGTTCAAAATAATATCCTTCGATTGATGTTTCAGGACTTGTGTGAGATTTGATTGTATATTGAGCTATATCTAATAGATCACTTGCTTCTGCAATGCTTTCAAAAAAGTTTACAGCTTTCCCGTTATAGTATTGAATTATCGGTTTAGATCTTTTCTTACCAGTAGTACCACCTTCTGCAACGTTATATCCGTTTGGTGCGAATGAATGAAAAACTTCTTTAATGAAATAGTCTTCTCTTTCACTCGCTTCTTTTTCAGTTAGATTTTCTTCAACGATTTCATGTTTAAAATTCTCCCATCCGTATTTCTTTATTGCTCTCCAAAAAGCAGGTTGCGTATTATAACCGTTTCCATTCTGGAATCTTCTGTCAACATTTTGTTTGGTGATTCCTATATATGATTTACCACTCGGTGAAATATGCCTGTAAATTGAATATGTTCTTTTGTCATCATCAAGTGGGTGTTTTATTTTCCAGTACTCTGCTCTCTTATGATTTTGGTTCCCACATGATAATGTATGACCGCTCGTTAAGCTACTTGATTTTGCTATTTTTTCTTTTCCACAATTGCATATACATCTATAATACGTTTCACCATTTTTATATCTAGGTAATCTTTCAATTACCGTAAGCATTCCAAATTTCTGACCAGTGAAATCTTT
>JAEEGG010020103.1_pt1 | contig 13385 bp, 1 predicted proteins | sample 9134161 | NCBI WGS metagenome assembly JAEEGG01 (sample SAMN16246543, study PRJNA631951) | gut metagenome | biome: gut microbiome; feature: rumen; material: CR-attached | host: Bos | place: Iran: Karaj | collected 2018-10 | reverse complement strand
TTACACCAATCATCTCATCATCACTCACACCGATAGTGGTATTCGGCGATGAGGCGAAGGTGATTATTTGAGGAGTCTCTGTCGTGAGCACAGGATGTTCCTTTGCGGTATTTTCCGCCTTCCATTGACCACTCAAGTCAAACTCATAATAACGCTGACCTGGGAATCCAATGATATACGGAGTTGCTTTCGTCAACATCGCATAATCTTTGTAGAATCTATTGTCATTGTTATAATAAGTCTGGTAGGTGTCGTCATTCGCATCCTTTTGATTGTGGCGACCGCTATTCTTGTAATAGTGATCCCACAGATAAGTGTTAGTCACCGTCTTGTCCATCTTATCAGAAGTGTCATCTGACGGATTTGGATAATTGCAGAACGCTGTAAATGTATCCATTGTCTCGCCCTTCTTACCCTGATACTCACGCAACCAGTACTCATGTCCAGTCTTGCTGTCACCATAGAAGTGAGTGATCTCACCCTTTTCGTTGGTGGTGACAAGTTCGGCAGTGAATGGCAGGCTGACACCCTCCCATCCCTTCGTCGTACGGGTCGTGGTATTGGTAGTGCTACTCCAGTCAATATCAACATACTTGTCAGGCATACGCTGATACCACATACGCGTGCCACCCGTGAAGGTATATTGGATAGGACTATTGAACTCTTCCTTATCCACCAGGAAGTGGTCGTATGTACTCTGATACTGATAGGGCTTGTCACTTATCTTCTCTACCACATGATAGCTGATAGTTGCGTTGTTGATCGCCACTGTTCTGTACTTATGATCAGGATCGACAGCATCCCATGAGTAATAATCGTCGAAGATTGGATCGGTCGCGTTATCGATCACAGCTGCACGGGTCATATAATCAGGAGAGTTACTTTTCTTTGTCTCCTCAGGAATGTACACGAGCAAGTTCCTGGTCTCATCACGGTTCGCAAAGCCAATCAGACCGTCGTTGTCAAGCAACGGTGGATAGAAAGCACCATCTGGCAGATTCTCGATATAGTTGTATGGTGCTGCCTGATATTTTCCTTTCTGATACGTATTATCTCCATTACCCGTGAAGTCGATTGCCGTCATGCCTGGATAAGCATCCTTCGTGCCATCCTGGGACTTAGCAGCCAAATTAGCCCAAGCATTATAGTGTGCCACACCCATATCCTTCGAGCGGAAGTATGCAGGAGCACGATAAACGCGATTGCTCTCGCTGGTATCTACCACTCGTCCATCTTTCTTCAAGACGTATGATGGCTGCGCATCATGATGATGATCCTGCGCTGTACCATAACCATAGTTCAGCACCTGACCGAAGAACAAGTAGTCGTCTGGCCAGATAGGATAGAAGCTCACCTCGCCATTCTCATGCTTGTACTGACGCTCATCGGCATCTGGGATGTATCCTACTGCAAAACGATAGTCACCATCAGCAAAGCGATCCTCCACGTATTTGTTTCCATTGCTGCCCGATGAACTGAGGGAAGCATCGCTGTCATATTTGCCATCCTGTGGTATGAGTGCGCCCGTTTCTGGATCGGTCACGCCTGATACATAATACTTGTACTCATCACCGCTGGTGGTCGGCTTATCGTTGTAGCGCTTCCAGAGATAGAATCAGTTCAGGTCGTAAGTCACTTCACCATTGTAGAAGGCCTGTGCAGACTTGCGAGTCGGGATGCCATAAGAGCCACTATGGGTCGGGTAAGCCATCTTTTTCGCAGGGTCATCTGAAGCCTCTGTAGTTGCTGCTTCCTTTTCTTCTTGGTAGTAACTGTTGACAATCTGGATACCACCACCAGTTCTATTAGGAGTACCAAAGACAGGCTTAGCAGTCTTTGCTTTTGTACTGCTTGTACTGATCCAACAGTTCTCCACATAACCACTACCCTCCTCTGCAATACCTGCACCTGTGAAGGTACCAGTGACACCCAAGTTATAGACATCACCACAGAGGTGGTTGAAGAGTGAGTGGTCAAGACCACTGAGCGTATGACCATCACCATGGAGTGTACCCTCGAAGCACTGACCGTTATCACCCGTCGTATTATTATTACCAATCGGTGACCACGCCGTGTTGCTATGATCGATATCCGTACGCAGGAAGAACTCCAAATTGCGGCCCGCATGAACGTGCTTGTCGAGGGTTGAATGACCTTCGAGAGCCGTACCTGTTGCAGGTGCAGCGGTCAGCAGACTCAAGTCGAAGAAGTCCTTCAGCAGGTCGAGGCCGTTTTGTGAGGTTGCAGGATCATCGGTCGTGTAGTCGTTGATATAAATCTTCGAGTCACGCTGCACATCTGGTCTGTCCACATAGTAGTGGTGATCCTTGTCATCCATCACCTTCTTCAAGTCATGGTAGTTCGCCACCCTCACTGGCTCGCTGTTCGAGTAGCTCTTGCCCAAGTAGGTCTTGGCATAGTATGCCACATAGTAACCATCCTGATACCAATAGAGTGGTTTGGTATTCGGCAAGAATTCAATACCATTGATATGGCTTTCGGCATCTGTCTTTGTCTCGAACAGTTCCCAACCACCGCCTACCACCTCGTAGGCACCAGGAGTCACATTAGGCTCACGCAAACCGATTAAATCACCAGGAATAATCATCTGAGGTGCCCTGATGTCTTCCACTGTAGGCACACCACTCTTGAAGTTGATATGGATGTTCAACACATGACGCTCACTGACTGGCGTAACATTACCGTTGTTATCCACCTCCTCGTAGTCATACTGATAAACAGCCGTGATAATCTTCTCCTTCGTCAAGTCGAAGTAATCAGAATTGCGGCTCACGTAGAACGTAGAGGTCTCTGTTGGTGAGATGCCGTGGATGGTGAAGTTCTTCTGCTGGTTAGCATCTTTCAGTTGGTTATAGTAACTTTCAGCAATCACCAAACCTACTGGTACATCACCCGTAGATTTTGTGTAACCTTCTGGAATATTACCTGTATCGTTAGGATTCATGTAAATGATATTACTTGCTTGAGTGACAGTCTCTGTACCAATTTTTGCTGTTACACCACTAACATTTGACACATTAACTCCATTTCCATTCTTACCCACCTGATAACTCTCGCGACAGTAATAATAGATTGGAGTCTCACTGCCTGTAGATGTGCATTCCAACTGAGTGACACATGCCTTGTCGGTATCTGACAAACTATTGTATTCTGTAGCAGAGATAACAGTACCTACAGCGTATGGACTATTGCCTATCTGGAAGGACGTGTTCACCACATACGCTCTATATGTATTTGTCTCATTATCCACCTTCGTCATGGTGATAGGTACATAGTTGCGCTGCTCATTGGTCAGCGACTCATATACGGCACGGCTCAGTTCATCACCATTCTGAACGCTATTTGTGCTTGTCGAGTAGCCTGTATCATTTCCACGTTTCACCATGATGGTCTTGTCCAACTTCAGCCCCTCCTGACTATCGCTATTATTATACGTTGCCGTATAATCCACAGGCTTCTCAAGAGAGTAGCCAGCAAGATTTGCTTCGGCGGCAGCTTTGGTGGCGTCTTCAGAGTCATACTGATACTTCTCACCTTCTTTTTTACTGAAAGTAGGATCAATCAGCAAGTCAAGGGCATCGTAGTTGTAGGTGAACTTCTGACGGTCATTTTCTGACATCGAACTCCAAGCTTCCAAAGCACGATAGTTCTTACCACTCTCGTAATAATTGCCACCATAACGACCTGCGGTTTTACAATAGTAAGCAGGAACGACATTGTCAATGATTTCTTGCCTCAATGTCAGCAACTGGGTCACTTTAGTCTTGTTTTCTGCTGACAAATTCTCTATCTCAGTAGTCGTAGGATTGTACGGATCCGTAAAGGTTCCAAGTGCTGCAATCTGTGTATTGACACTATTGATATATCCCGTCCTCTCACTTTCCGACATCTTAGCATTGAGATAAATATACTCTGACTGACTAAGCTGAATAGTGCTGGTACAGATATAAGCTGGAGAAGTATAACCAGAAACTTCTTTAGATATAGCAGCACCTGGATTGTAGTGACGGGTTTCTTGATGGGCTTCTTCACCCGCTCCGACACTTTCCGTATCAGTCAACTCCTTCGTCACGATATAGGCAGGAACAAAGGTGGCCTGATCTGCAGGTATTGCAGTAGAAGGAATTGTAGCATAGGTGTCAACAACATTCTTTGAGATGAGTTCACCTTCTGCATAATCACGCTGGCCAAGTACTCCGCCTGTCGAAGATATGAGTCGATAAGTAGGACCATCTTCGTAACCATTGCCTCCTGTCTGGTTCTTCTCTTGTGTGGAGCTGTTCTTTAACGTGTACCACGCATTCCATTCCGTTGGGTTGTTCACCCTATAGGTCAGAATATAACCCGTATCATGACTCAGGTTGTTCGACTCACGGAAGACGAAGTCGAAGGCCTTGTACTCATCAGCAACCACCTGATAATTGTCATCTTCATCCTTTGTCACCACTTGTACTGCCTTTACACTCTTTCCGTCAATCTCCTGCGTCGTAGCAGAGTTCTTCAACGATTCATACTCTGAAGGCAGCATCACTTTACCCTCTGGATAAATCGTATTTCCTATCTTACAATCAGCAATGGTCACATACGTCTTCTCCACAAACAGTTCTCTCTCGGACTTGCTCAGCAGGTACCAATCCCAATAGCTGATAGGATCGTTCTTAGAGTAGGAGATATCGTTGATGACCACCTTCTTATCGTCCTCCAACACCTTACCTGGTGATGAATAGTAGGCATAGCGGTTAGGCATCACATTGAGCAACTTCATCGTACCATGAGAAGCAGAAGTGATGGTCAATGGGATATCCACCTTCTGACTGAAAGCATTCGGCATACCCGTATAAGCCGAGATATACTGGTCATAGACATAGACCGAACCCTTGATATACCAGTAGTGGGCGGGTACAGCATTAGTGCCACTATACCTACCACTGATATTGTAACAGTCGTCAATAATCGTCTGTGTACTATGGACGAAGTTACCGGAGGTCTCCCATTCTACCTGATCGTTATCAACATCAACATTCCCAGACTGATGTGTATAACTAAAGTCTTTCCTGGTGATGGCATCCGCATTGAGGGCTGTCAACGTCGCATGTCGTTTCTTTTGATATGTGCTCGTTCTATGCTCGTTCTTGGCATAGACGAAACCACCACCAATACCTGGCTGGACATTGATCAGATCAAGCTCTATCACACCCGTGATATAACCCCAGTCCTTTTCGTTCAGCTCCTTACCCGTACTCTTCTCTGTGGTCAACTCCAGATAGACACCCGATGCCAATGCAACCTTGTTGAAACTGCTACCGTTATTACGCAAACGATCCTTGATGTGTTTGGATTTCCATTGATAGTAGGTCAGGTCATCACCCACTAACTTAGGAGTTACATTATCTGTTTCATAGATGACATGGCCGTTTGCATCTTTTTGCTTCTCTGGCCCATATTTATCCGTGTCAAAATTGTCAGTCCTGCGCTTATCTTCACCACCGCTTTCTATAGTACCAGGTTTAAAGTGCACATCACTGGTCAAAGCACCAAGGTAGTTCACAATATTGTAAATACCAAAGTAATTGCCGTGAATGGCCTTCTCCAAATATGCATAATCATCTGGATTCTGATTTTGAGCCTGGGTAGCTCCTGACTTCAACGTCAAATCACTGGAAATTGTCGAATGTTGCTGGTTCAACGACACCTCACGCACACGATTGATGGTGTAATTGGTATAATCGACAATCTCAGGCACACGGTCTTGAGCGCCCTGCAGCACCATACGACTACCAAACACACCACAGAAGTCGGCACGCTGGATACTATTCATCAAACGACCGGCATAGACAGGAAGCACACCATTCTCTTCCCAGTATATCGGTTTATTATTTTGAGAATTAAAGTTGGGAATCCACTTTCCTTTACTGTCTTTAACCAAGACAGGAGTTCCTCCTGAAGCCACACGATTACCACTATTATCGACTTGTACGGAAGTTTCATGACCTTGGGCATCTACTTCCACAAACAACACCAGCAGGTCGTCAGCTGTAATAGTAGAAGCTTTGCTGGTTGTCCCACCTTCCGAATAACGTGTTCCATCTTTGTCTGTACATGCTTTGACACACTTGTATTTCAATTCATAGTAGGCAGCCTCACGCTCTGGCAGTGCATGATAGGCGTCAATATCAATTTCCTTACTGATGGAATAATAGTCGGTACCATAATTGGTAATGTTCAAACCACGATAACCATCCACAAGCGTCAAGTTACCATCACCATACAGACCACCTGTATGACCCGTACCCAAGGTAATCAGGTCACGATGGTAAGCATCATGGACAGAAGCCGTCACATTTCCAAACACAGAAGTGGCATTGGCATACACCGTAGCAGAACCTGCTGATGTGTTACCACCAGCAAACACTGCATTACGAATGATAATACCTGTCGGATCTAATGCCGCCCATTTGGTTTTGTCATTATTATCATTTTTATTCTCCAAGGTGTTCAAAGCGTAGATAGGTACGTATTCACCTGGAGCGTATGAACGGTCAAATTTGATACCGTCTTTAGCTAATACTTTACCATTTGCATCTATAGAAGGAGTATTACCTGTAAATAAACTCTCATAGTATACCTTCAGATATTTCAGATCTATTGATGAAACGATGGCATCCTTAGCATAGAATATATCTGTAAATGAGACATTAGAGCTACCTATCACCTTAGCATGAGGTTCAATCAGCACTTTGCAGTCCTCGGTAGGTATTTTTTCGGTACCATCCAGCCTGAAAGCATTATTCTCATATTTATAATAATAGCCCTCGTCACCATCATCATAGCGCACACCCGACTTCTTACCGAAACACAAAACTCCATTCTCGTTCTCGTACGCACTATACACATAACCGATATCACCACCACCGAACACGTTACCATGCATGTTGGCAAGTTCTTTCTCAGTTCCAATCTCACCACCATGAATATGCACCTCGGTCTGTCCAAAGACGAATCCATCGGAATAGAGCCCACCCGTCTTTCCCAGGTTATCGTATCCTCGACCTCCACCGAACACATCACGATGCACATGACCACCGAACATCTCAAGATTTGTTTTTCCTGCCTTATAGATGCCCTGCAAAGTACGGGTAGCATTATTCGTACCAGAAGCCGTAATCAATCCACGCCCGATAGCAGCCACCTCACCACCACCAAACAAAGAATTACGCACATGACCACCATACATGTTTACATAGGTGTAATCCACACTACTGTTATCGACATAGCCACCACCGAATACGCAACCACTGTCATACAGATTCGTATTGGGGATATAGTTTCCTTCACTATCCTTCCATGTATAGTCGCTGATGTTTTCTTCATATCGCTCATCAATGGCAGTGGTCTCTGCATCATCCGAGCCTTCTTCATTAAAGACATATCCGATATAACCATTATTGATGGTGATGTTGCCCGTACCATAGACAGCACCACCCTCACCACCTGCGTATGCATTGCGCTGGATGGCAGGACGACCGTAATAGAAACCATGCTTGGTTATATTATTACTTGCCAAAGTGAGACTGTCTGCCCGAACATCTTCTTCCAAACGTCCAATCACCACATGTGTCTCACCAAGGATATCATTAGCAGAAGAGGCACTGATACCACCTTCATGATAACCCACTGATCCCTGATAACCACCACCATAGACATTACGGCATGTTCCGCCTTCAATCTTCACATTGGTGCCTGCAGTGAAACTCTTGAGTTGATATTCATCATACACAGGAGCACCCCAACCCGCACCATAGACATCTTTATCCACAGTACCGCCCAACAGCTCGATAGAGGTAGTTCCAGCAACAGTGGCTTCCGAACCATAGCCACCGCCGTATGCATAACCACCATTGTAACCATCTGCATCTCTTTGGGCATTGGTCTTTACCATAGCACCTTCTTTGATATGCACATTGGTGTTATAGTAACCATCATTTTCAACAAGATCTCCAGTATTATTATCTAATGTCCATATATTATCATTAAATGTAGGTATGGGCGATGGCAGCGTGATGGCTTCTTGTTGTGCATACGTCTTAAGCCCCACAAGTAATTGCCCGTATTCATGCACTTTGGCTGTAACAGCGTTCTGAATTGCAGTAATCTGTTCCTGAGTAGCATTTTCAGCTACCTCATAATCTTGTGCATACTGATGTCCCAGCCATTGTTTCAACGTAGAGAAATTGAAGGTGTTGCCATCGCGACCTCCGCCATACACCTCATTCACCTTCGCATGATTATTCAGGAAAATATTAGTACGCCCAGCCACCGTGTTGCTACCATATCCAGCACCATATACCTTGGCAAAATTACCATTGTTGTCTTGCTTCACAGGAGCACCGATATTCAGATAGGTGTCACAAGTAATACGGCTATTATGGTTACCACCATAAATAGCTTCGTCCACCAAAGCATTCTCACCTTGATAGTCGATGCAGGACACATAAGTGTCACAGAAGGTGGAAGTACGGGCCTCCATATCGCCCCGATCATTGATACGTTCCATCTCGTAGCCTTTTCCACCACCAAAGAGGGCATTCACATGGATGGTTGATGCCGATGGCACATTGATGCGGGTATAGCCGACCAAACCCTCACGGTTGCTGGCTCCATACACATTGTGCACATGACCCTGGAATAGATCGACGACGGAGCGACCAACACCCTTGTTGGAAACATTTCCCAATCCGGCGTATGCTCCTGCACCAAAGACATCGGTCGTCTTGAAGTTTTCTGAGCCCGACTGGTCATCCATCAAGATGTAGCTCTTCTCCTGCATGGAGTTGTTGTTCGTCACCTCATTGGCAAAACCCTTACTGCCACCCAAGATGGCACCCACGTAGTTATCAACATTCTTAACAGGATTAAAATAGACAAAAGCATTGTTGAAGAAGGGCTTGGTGAAGTCATAGTGAACAAGAGGATCGAAACCTTCGTCTGTAGCCTTTCTCGGTTCGCCTGTTTCTGGATGAACATATTGCTTATAATGCGCATCAGTATAATGATAGTAGCCGTAGTTGCCACCAAAAATACTATCCACCCTACCCTGAAGATACTCTACATAAGTATTAGCAGTCAGCAACGTGTTGTCGAACACCGTTCTCTCTGTGACAGAAGTATAGTCACGTTCTCCTTGAATAACGCCACCCAAGTCGTTGCCGGCATACACACCGCCACTGACATAAGGGAAGCCTAACGAGCCATCCACATTCTTACCGATGTACACCTCTGTATGTCCTAAGATATCGGCATTGCAGGAACCACCGAGGACATCAATCACACGGCCGTTACCTAAGTGAACATACGTGTTTCCGCAGATGATACCATCGAATCCGCCACCATAAAGGAACTCTGTCTCCGCCACACCTTGGGTAGTTTCCGTGATGGTGGAGTTGGTGGTGTTGTCACAAAGATTGACGTAGGTGCTATACTTGGAATCATAGGAATACGTCTTCTTACCATCAGTACCTAAGACGCCTTTACCCACATAGCCACGTTCGCCACCACCAAACAACTGGAAGGCATAGCCCTTCTTCAGGTTGATGGTCGTGCTGCCCCAGACTTCGGAGTCTTCACCATAACCAGCACCAAAAACATTCATGGCAGAACCCAGTACATCCTCTCCCTGCACATCAGACAGAACACCTGAATTCCTATTTTCATAATTGCCATATTCGTCTCTTGTCGCAAACACTTCGTCACGTGACACCAAATCGTTGTTGATGTTGATCACCACATTGCCATTCACATGACCACTGTTATAACAGCCACCATACACATTACCACCATACAAACGACGGTCATCAGGTCCTAATGTATTTTCTTCAGTATCATAATTATCAACTTTGATAAGTTGATAGTTTTCATCCAGATCCTTATACACCGTGTTCCACACCAAATTCGCACTTGGATTCGTCTTGTTATTCTCATCCACCCAGCGTCGAGGTTCTATTCTCAAACTGTCGAATTTCAGAATCAACCTATCTTTGATAGCACCACCTTCGAGATAGGATTCCTGCTCATTGATTGCACCACCTTTATAGCCCAGAATACCTCCCTCATAACGGGCATTCAGAGCAACGTTGTTTTTATACTTGACAGGTACATTGGCATTGTTACATCCACCCACCACCTTGTTATAGACAATGATGGGGGCACCGAAAACCATCTCATTCACACCCTGATAGGTCATACTACCGATGTTACCACCACAGAAGAAGGAACCTATCTTGGAGGTATAAGACTTGTAATCTGCACCATCTCTGTCTTTCTTGTCATAGGTCACAGAAGGAATCTTATCCATTGCCACTCCCTCCATATAGGTGGCAAAGGTTTCGGAATCTGTCAGAGTCATCTGGCTAAAGTCATAGGATGTATTTCCACTCGTCACATTCCCCGCATATTTCTCCAGAATTTCCTCATCCACCATCTTCTCACCGTTGTTGCCGAGGAACACCTGATCGGCAACGACGTAAGAACCTATCTTCAACTCAATCATGGGTTTGGTCAGTTCTGTCTTCAATGTGGCACAGTTTCCACCACAAAAGACACCACCACCGATGATGGTTGGATTGTCCTCGGTTCCCATCAAACGAATAGACACCTGTTCTGCATTGGGACGATAGACATTCAGGGCTTCAGCAGATGCTATACTTGAGTAAGAAGATGCGCTTGTTCTGGATCCATAATACAAGTCTCCGTAGTAAGGATCATCCTTCAAAGCGAAATTGTCTGTATATGGATAGGCTCCATTTCCACCACCATAGACGTCACCCCGAATACTGGAATAGATACCTACAGCATTACCACCATACACTTTGCCCGTCACATCATTACCACCATAAACATTGTTGATATCACCACCACGCACCAGCACACGGGCAGAAAGACCATTCGGGAAGTGATACTTCAACTGACTATTTTCATCAAGATCGGATAGATTGTTGACCGTGATGAGATTTCCATCTTTATTCTTAGGTATCACATCAGCCATACGGCAACCACCATAGACATTGTCAATGACAAGTTTATTTTTGATAGCCTGAGCTTCATCATAAGTTGCTTCTTCAGGTACTTTAGGGTCAATCTCCAAGAGCAAACCCTCAGGACTGGTCATGTCTCCTCGGTTTCCACCGCTGTAGAGATTACGAATCCTACCGCTCTGCAGATACCATGTTGGACGGATGGCCATTGCTGCCAAGTTGTTGCCACCAAACAAACGACCAATCTGGAAATCGGAACTTTCAATATGCTCCTGCGCCAATCTGACACCCATCAGATTATTGATTCGATTGGGAGTCAAGAGGTCTGTACCACCTGAAGCAACTTCAAGCTTATTCTCATTCACCATAATTTTAGTAACCACCTTACTGGGGTTATCAACGTGAATCACATCCTGTTCCTTCACCGTAACATTGTTACCTCCACCATGTGCATAGAAGATGGTGCCACCCTGAATGTCCAAGTAGGTCTTGTTCAGTTCAGGCAGCGTAAAGCCTGCTTCACCCTCATTGGTAACTGTGGTGGCAATAGGGGTGGTATCACCCTTTTTCTGATAAATATTGTGAGTAACCTCTCCACCTGATGTAGTGGACTCATAATGGTAGTCACCATTACCACCAGCAAAGACCTGGCCAATAAATATCTTCTCTGCATCGGGTGCAGCTTCTCCCTTCTTTATCTTCACATCATTGGTTGTCTTACCGTAAGCGGCATCACCTTCTTCGGCTGCAGCGATTTCTTCTGTGGTATATTTTATGTCATCAGTTACTGTCTTGGAACTGATGTGTACATAGGTGTTCCATGTATTATCTACACCATTTGCATTGACGCCTTCATCATTAGGTTTCAATTCCGCAGGCAACTCTTCACCCACAGCTTCAGCCGTACCAATGGTTCCAGCAATATCATTACCGCCATAGACATGATTGATAACTATATAACTAGAGGCGTTCTCTCCATCAATGTTCACATAGGCATTACCACCCACATTACCCATACGGGCACCACCGAAGACCTTATTCAGGTCACCTTCATACACAACCACCTTCGTGCTTCCACCCACTTCACCCTTATTACCGCCACCATACACATTACCACCAATAGTAATCTGCCCCTGCGCCACTACTGTGGCCAGGAGTCCAATTAATAATATGGTGATAAATCGCTTCATATTCTTCCTTGTGCTATACCGTTATTTCGTGATCTCGTTATTCAGTCATTTCCACTTTAATTAATTGTCAACTCAAACTCTTCTCCTGGATTATCCAGATCCGCATCGGACAGGACATAGAGGAAGGTGGGGTTCACCTCTATCTTCACTTCGCGTTTCGTTCCAGCAGTTAATGCATTCTCAAGTTTAATGGCATTACGAGCCGTCTGATTTCCTCTCACTAAAATTCCCTTCTTGTCATAGACCTCATATTCTGTTTCCAACACATAGTTTAAGTTGGCATTGATTCCGCTACCGGATGCTGGACACATAAATGCCATAAATGACTGATACTCGGTCGTCAACAACTTTCCCTCACCTTCAGACATCTCGGCAGCATTTCCGTCGGTTGCATACACGGGATTGGAAAACTCGACCGTAGGGGAAGTCGCACCAGCTTTCAGCGTCACCGTTGCCGTGACCGTTTTCAACGGATTGGGATTTGTATGATTATCTGTCTTATCTGCCTTCAGCTTGAAAGACTTCAACTTAATGGTGCGCAGCTCGTCATATTTACTGTTCACCTTAATCTGAAACTCAATTCCAGAGAAAAGGTGCTCAGTCAGCAGATAGAGCTTGTCACCTTCAGTGGAAGGGTTATAACCGAAATGTCCTAAACGCCCACTCATATCCGTCGGAAGGGAGGTATTATACCCCTTCACACCGGCAATGATATTAACATCCTTGGCAGTCACAGCATTCAAGTTGGTGAAAGTCAACACAGCCCCTTTGGCATAGTCAGCTCCCCCTCCATCATTATAAGGGGCGATGCTTACACTCGTTCCTGCCTCTTCCTTCGGCATATAGCCATAGAAGTAATAGACACCATCCTCGAGCGCCACTCGCGATGTCCAAGTATGGTCAGTAGCTGAATGGCTGAACAGGCAAGGCACATAGATATCGTCTCTTGCGCTTGCATCCTCAGCAGCCGAAGTCATGTAACCCTGTATCTGCGTGATAGGCAACAAAGCGGTGGCATAAATATATTCCTCGTAACCAGCAGGTAGCGTCGTACGGGTGGATGGAGTGACATCCTCATATTTCTGAGAACGCAACACCACATGCAGCTCATGCACACGCTGCTCGGTCGTTTCGCTGTTATCCG
>JAEEGG010020101.1_pt1 | contig 13386 bp, 11 predicted proteins | sample 9134161 | NCBI WGS metagenome assembly JAEEGG01 (sample SAMN16246543, study PRJNA631951) | gut metagenome | biome: gut microbiome; feature: rumen; material: CR-attached | host: Bos | place: Iran: Karaj | collected 2018-10 | reverse complement strand
CCGCCCGGAGGAGGGGGGCCGGGCGGGGGGGGGGGCCTGCGGCCGCGGCGGCTTGTGGGGGGGGGGGCTGGAAAGCCGCACCTCCGGAAGAGGGGCGAGGGGGGGCGGGAGGTTCGGCTCCGCCGCGGGCAATGCAAAGGGAGGTGCGGCGGTCCGCCGCACCTCCCGTGCGTCCGCGGCTGGCGCGGGCGGGGTCAGCCGATGGCCTGCTGGAGCTGCATGACGCAGGCGTTGGCCGCCGACCAGTAGCGCGCTTCGTGGGCCACGATCCGCGCCTGCTGCTTGTCGGCTTCGGCTGCGGCTTTGGCCTGGATTTCGCGCGACTTGCCGGACGAAGCCCGCTCGGCGTCCTCGAGCAGCTTGCCGCGGGTGTCGGCGTCGAGGCCGCGGACGGTTTCCACGAGGTCCGGGTTCAGGACGAACAGCAGTTCCGCGGCGGTGCCCATGAACCCCGAGTAGTCGTCCGACCCCTCGATGGAAGTGAGTTCGGCCTTGTCCGTGAGCATCGCGTTCGTCTTGGCGATGAACCGGAAGAACTGTTCGGCGAACTGCCTGCCGTCCCCGGCCTTGGCCGCCGCGACCAGCTCCTTGGCGTCGAAGGCGGGTACCGTCTTGAGCGCCATCTTGACGTGCCCGGCATCGACCTTGGCTTCCATGATCTTGGCGAGGAAGGCCTTCTTCTGCTCGGGGGCGAGCGCGGAGGCGCCGATTTCGGCGGCCGCCTGGCGGCAGGACGCCAGCCACTTCTTTTCGACCCGGTCGAGGAGGGCCGCCTTGCACTCGTCCACCGTGAGCGTCTTCTGGACGCCGGCGGCGTCCAGCTTCATCTTGGCCGTCGCCTCGCCGAGGGTCTTGGCGAGCATGTCGCGGATGCCTTGCGTGAGCTGGATGCCGTGCTGGGTGGCCAGCTGTCCGAGCCGCCCCTCCAGCTCGCCTTTCGCCTGCTCCACGGCGGAGTCGAGGTTCTTGAGGGTCGCGTTGGTGCGGTCGAGCTGCCGGGCGACCTGCGTTTTGAAGTCTTGCGCCAACGCCGCGTAGTCCCCGTCGGTGACGGCCGTCTCGAAACGGTCCGCCAGGTTCGCGGCGATCTTGCGGACGACGTTGCCCTTGGCGACTGCCATGTTCGGATGCGGGTCGGCGATCGGCGGAAGATGTTTGAGGTAATCTTCCGCGATGGCCATGAAAACGAACCGGGCCGCCTGGCTGCGCAGTTCCTCCGGCGTCTTGGGGTCGAGGCTGAGGCGTTTCGTGATGTCATCGGACGGCAGCTTCCACAAGGCGTAGTCGGTGACGGCCCGGTCGTTCTCCCCCTTGCCGAAGCCGAGGGCGTCGTAGAAGCGGACGCCCATGCGGCCGTAGGCGGTGTTGTCGCTCTCCGCCATCGCCATGTCCATCGCGATTTGCCGCACGATGTAGGTCTTGACGGTGGATTTGAGCGCCGAGGCGCATTCGTTCTTGAAGGAGGCCGGACTCAGATTGTCTTTCTTCCGCGCGTCGAGCTTCTCCTTGAGTTCTCCAAGGGCCTTTTGGGCGTCCTCGTCCTCGAGGGCCTGCCGCCCGCGAGTCTTCGGAAACGCGTAAAACAAGCGAAATCCCCAATGTTTTCCATAATCTCGCATCCCGCGGCGCGGCTGGAAGCCGCACCTCCGGAAGTCCCGCGATGCTTGTTCAGAAGGTCCCGCGCCACTTCCGGGGGTGCGGCATCCTGCCGCGCCATGGCGGATGGAGAGCGGGAGGGAAAAACGACAAACAGGACAAAAGAGGACAAGATTGCGGGAGGAAACAGGAATTGGATTTCTTCATTGGCAACATTCCTCCCGACCTGGACGGGGCGTGGAGAAACTCAAAACAGGTCGCTGTGGCTTCCCGAGCGCATGCAGGTCAGGACGAGGCGCTCGGATTGGATCATGTAGATCAGGAGCCAATCGGGTCGTACGTGGCACTCCCGGAAACCCGCATAGTCACCGACAAGGGGATGGTCGCGGTATTTCTCCGGCAAAGGGGTTTGCTCCAGCAGGCGGTCGATGACCGTCTCCAGCTCACGGAGAGGCATCCCCCGCTTGGCCATCCGCTTGAGGTCTTTCGCGAACTGGCGGGTCTTGCGCAGGCCCAGTCTCATTTGAGAATGTCCTCCATCATTTCGCGGGCGGAGGAGTAGGTCTTGGCATCGGGCGATTCGGCAATCTCCAGCGCCTCTTTCATGGCCGCCAGGGTTGCCTTGTTGGGCTGTTTTTTCCGCACAGGAAAGGGCAATCCCTGTTCCTGGATGGCCTGCCGGAGGAAGATCTGGAAAGCCGTCGCCAGACTCATGCCCAAATCGGTGAAAAGCGTTTCCGCCTCCCGCCGCAAGTCGGCATCCAGACGGATGGTATAGTTGCTGGTCATGGCTTCATCTCCTTATGTTTTGCGTGCAATCTACGTACAATATACGCTTTTTACAGGATTGTTCAACAGGGAAGATGCCAGGTTGGAAGCAAAAGGGACAAAACGGGTTGCAGAACAAGGAAAGAACAAGGGCTGTCAGACAATTGCGACAATGGTTTTCGGCATTGAAAACCAAGAAAACCGCTCCGCGGACAGGAACGCTTGGAGAGCGGATGAAGGGAGACAACTTGGACAACTCGGGACAACTCTTTCAAGGTGCGCCGCCCAACCGGGCGGCGGCCGTCAAAAAAGGACCATCGAATCGTCGGCTGGGAGGTGCGACTTTCCAGTCGCGCCCCAGCGGATGGAGCGTGGGAGGGAGGGGAAAGGGGGGGCTCCAGAACTACGCACCGCCCGCTTCCCCTTCCACTTTCCGCCCGCAGGGCGGCACCGCAACTTCGTCTCCCGTCTTTGCAAGGGCGGTAACGTCCGTCAAGAAAGGGCGTGGCCGCATCCCCGCTGGGAGCACGGGCAGCCTGCCTGTGCAAGAAGAAGGCACGGGCAAGCTGCCCGTGCTCCCAGTACCCCTCGTATGGCCTTTGGGCACCTTCCACCCGGCCGCGACGCAGCGCGGCCCTCCCGGAAAACCCGGAGAAAACGCCGGATGCCGTATCAGATTTCCTCGCGGGCACCGATGCGGCATTTGCCTTGCCTTGGAGGGGGCTTGCGGCTACAGTCCGGGAGCGTCGGGCGCGGTCTCCCATCCCGGGGAGACGCCCGGCGGAAACGGAGTACCTTCAAGCATCATCCAGCTGAATCCTTAACCATTTTTTAGCGAACTGCTAAACGACGCCATCTCGGAAAACCTCTCACATTCCCCACCGTCGTCGTAGAACGGCAAGACCGAATCACGGACTTGTGTCAATCCAGCAGCAGACGCGCCCCCACCGGGCGCGTTCTCCCGTGCGATTGACACAGGTCTGTGAGAGGGCCTCCGAGATGGGCATGGACCGAGAACGCGCTTTTTCGTTGTCCTCCCCATGCCGGCCGTGGCAGCCGCACCACGGAGTCCACCATGTGCGCACGCAGGAAAACGAAATCCATCGAACCGGGGACGCGGAACGCGGAATCGGCCTTCAAGGCCATTGACGACCTGCTGCGCGGGTCGGGCGGGGGGTGTTCGGGGTCGCTGGAATACATGGAGCAGTCGAGCTGGCTCCTCTTCCTCCGCTACCTGGACGCGCAGGAGGGGAACCGCCGCCTCACGGCCGAGATGCAGGGGAAGACCTACGAGCCCGCGCTTCCGCCGGAACTTTCGTGGGGCGCCTGGGCGTGGCCGACCCGGCCGGACGGGTCCTTCGACCTCGACCGCTCGCTCAAGGGCGACGCGCTGCTGGACTTCGTGAAGCAGCGGCTTTTCCCCGGCCTCAAGGCCCTGCGCGACGAGGCGGCGGGCACGACCTCGCTCCAGTACCGCATCGGCAGCATCTTCAGCGAGCTCACCTGCCGCTTCGCCAGCGGCTACACGCTCCGGGAGGTCATCGACCTAATCCAGCCGCTCAAGTTCCAGACGAACGAGGACCGCCACGAGATGAGCGTCCTCTACGAAAACCGCCTCCGCGAGATGGGCAACGCCGGGCGCGACGGCGGCCAGTACTACACCCCGCGCCCCCTCATCCGCACCATGGTCCGCATCCTCGCCCCCAAGCTCGGCGAGACGTTCTACGACGGCGCCTGCGGGTCCGGCGGCTTCTTGTGCGAAGCGTTCGCATACCTCGCCGAAACCGCCCCCAACACCGCCGACAAGTGGGTGACCTTGCAGGAAAGGACGTTCTTCGGCGGCGAAGTCAAATCGCTCGCCTACGTCACCGCGCAGATGAACTGCATCCTCCACGGCCTCGAATCGCCCGACATCCATTTCGGCAGTTCGCTCGCGCAGAACCCCTCCTCGATCACCGACGCCGACCGCGTGGACGTCATCGCCGCCAACCCGCCCTTCGGCGCGAAGGTGGAGAAGGGCGAAAAGGAGAACTTCACGACCCGCTCCGGCGAATCGGCCTACCTCTTCATGGAGCACTTCGTCGCCAAGCTCAAGGAGGGCGGCCGCGCGGCCATCGTCATCAAGAACACGCTCCTTTCCAACACCGACAACGCCAGCCGCTACATCCGCCAGCTCCTCCTCGAACGCTGTTCCCTCGAAATGGTCCTCGACCTCCCGCCGAAGGTCTTCGCCGCCGGCGTCAAGGCCGTCGTCCTCTTCTTCCGCAAGGGCGGCCCCACCACGGCGCCGATCAAGTACTACGAGCTGGACATGCAGGGCGTCTCCCTCGGCAAGACGCGGCCCCTGCGCGAAAGCGACCTCGCCGAATTCGAGGCCATCGCCACCGGCAGGCAAAGCGGCGAGGGCGTGGAACGTTTCTGGACCGTCGATCCGGCCCTCGTCGACAAGGACTCTTTCGACCTCTCCGTCAAAAACCCGAACCGGAAGGCCGAAACGCGCGCCTCCGCCGCCGAATGCCGCGCGGGCATCAAGGCCGCCTTCGAGGAAATCGGGAACATCATCAAGGGGTGGTGAGGTGGAGGCTTTGGGCACAACTCGGGCGAAACACGCATGGCCGGTGGTTCGGCTGGGGGACGTGTGCGACTTTGTGTATGGTTTCCCGTTCAATTCCAATTTCTTCAATGACGAGGGCGACGGAAAGCCATTAATCCGCATTCGTGATGTTGTGCCGGGTGTGACAAACACGTTCACGACGGAACCGGCACCATCGAAATACGATGTGTCGGATGGGGATTTGCTGGTTGGAATGGACGGCGATTTCAACCTTGCGCAGTGGGCAGGTGGACCAGCCCTTCTGAATCAACGAGTCTGCATGTTCAAGCCCAAACCAGACGCGCTGTCCGTTGGTTTTCTCAAGCACAGCCTCGGCAAATACCTCAAAGCCATTTGGGACAAGAAACCATTTGCAACGGTAAAGCATCTTTCTGCAAAGGATTTGAATGCAATTTTCCTGCCACTTCCCTCTCTCCCCGTCCAGCGCGAGATTGTAACGCGGCTGGAGAGAGAGTTGGCGGAGGCCGACAGCCTTGCGGCGAATTTCAAGCGGATTGCAGAACTGGCCGATGCCGAGTTCAAGGCGGAGCTGGATGAGACGTTCATGCAGCTCGGCGGGAAAACGGTACGATTGGAAGATAAGTGTAAAATCTCATATGGATACACGGGCGAAGCGGTGTCAGGCCCTCAAGGGGACCTTCCCAAGTATCTTCGCATAACAGACATTCAAAACAACACGGTGGAGTGGGAAAGGGTGCCTGCCTGCAAATGTCCGAATTTTGAAAAGTTCCGGCTCCTTCAAGGGGATATTGTCTTTGCTCGAACCGGTGCGACAACAGGAAAAAGTTATTTGTTGCAAGGGGACTTTCCTCGGGCCGTTTACGCCTCTTACCTTATTCGTTTGCGCATTCAAGACACATCAATTGATCCGTACTTTCTCAAGTATTACTTTGGAACAAGCAAGTATTGGGAGGCAATCGAGTCTGGCATGGCTGGGGCAGCGCAAGGCGGCTTCAATAGCACAAAGCTCGGCGCATTGACGGTTGCAATTCCTTCCCGGGATGAGCAACGCAAAACAGTCGCTCAACTGAATGCCGCAAGTGAACAATGTGAGAAACTGAAAACTGCAGCGATGTATGGCGCGACACGTGCGGCAGCCCTCCGCGCCGCCACCCTCACGGAGGCCTTTGCCCCATGAAGGAAGCCCAGACACGCAAGCAACTGATCGACCCGGCGCTCCGTGCGGCGGGGTGGGACACGGCTCCGGCGCGGTGGGTGGACGAGTTCCCGATCTCGCCCGGCCGTATTGGCTCGGACGCCCGGCACCACAAGCCGAAAGCCGCCGATTACGTGCTCTTTTACGGAAAGCGGCGCGTGGCCGTGCTGGAGGCGAAGCGGTCCTGCAAGGACTTCGACGCGGGTGAGACGCAGGCGCGGTTTTATTCCGAAGCGCTGGGGGTGCGGTTCGCCTATGCATCGAACGGCGCCAAGGTGCTGGAAATCGACATGGCAACCCAGCAATCGCGGGAGTTCCCGATGGGGGCCTTCCCCACGGTGGCGGAGTTGCTTGCCAAAGTCGATGCCACGCCGAAAACGGACCTCGAAAACGCGTGCGCGAAAATTCCGTGGTCCCGCGCGGGCGGCAGGGAAATCCGCTACTACCAGGAGCGGGCCGTGGAATCCGTCCTGCGCCTTTTCGGGGAGGGGACGCGGCGGGCGCTGCTCACGCTGGCGACGGGCACGGGCAAGACGTTCATCGCCTACCAGCTCGTCCACAAGCTGGCGGCGGTGAAGTGGAAAAAAGACGGCGGTCTGGGCAAGGAGGAGCCGCGCGTGCTCTTCGTGACCGACCGCAACTTCCTCGCCGACCAGGCCTTCGACAGCTTCTGTTTCCAGACGGGCAAGTGCTTCCGCTACGAGGCGGGGACGGAGTTGAAACTCGACCGCCAATTCTACTTCACCCTCTTCCAGACGCTGCTGGGAGAGGACGGAACGGCCGAAAAATACAAGGCGTTCGGGCGCGGTTTCTTCGACCTCGTCATCATCGACGAGTGCCACCGCGGCGGGGCGAACGACGAAAGCGAGTGGCGGAAAATCCTCGACTACTTCGACGGCGCCGCCCACCTCGGCCTCACCGCCACGCCCAAGGCCGACGTCAACGGCTCGACCTACGAGTATTTCGGGAAGCCCGCCTACGTCTATTCCCTCCGGCAGGGCATCGACGACGGCTTCCTTTCGCCCTACCGGGTGGAGCGGTGCTGGTCCACGCTCGAAACCTACCGGGTGGAGGACGGCGACATCATCAACTTCCCCGGTGAAATCGACGACGGCAAGGTCTACGCCAACGACGAAATCGAACGCCGGCACATCCGCATCAAGGAGCGCGACCGGCACTTCGTCGACGAACTCTTCAAGCGGATGCCGCACGACCAGAAGGCCATCGTCTTCTGCGTCAACCAGCGGCACGCGCGGCGCATCGCGCGTCTCGTCAACGAGGAGGCCATGCGGCGGGGCTTCTTCAAACCCCACTACTGCGAGACCGTCACCGCCGACGCGGGGCCCTACGGGGAGTATTACCTGCGGCTCTTCCAGAACAACGAACTCGCGGTCCCCACCATCCTCACCACCTCCCAAAAACTGTCCACCGGCCTCGATGCCCGCAACGTCCGCGGCATCGTCTTCTACCGCAACGTCAACAGCATGGTGGAGTTCCGGCAAATCATCGGGCGCGGGACCCGCACCTATTCCGGCAAGCCCTACTTCAAGGTCTACGACTTCGTCGGCGCCACCGAAAAGTTCAAGGACGACGGCTGGGGCTCCCCCGACGTGCCCTGTCCCAAGTGCGGCCAGTCCCCCTGCGTCTGCGAAAAGCCGGAATCCAAGCCCTGCCCCGTCTGCGGGGAGCGCCCCTGCGTGTGCGAAAAATACTGTCCCCGCTGCGGAATGCCCCAGGCCGAATGCACCTGCCCGCCCAGGGAAACCCGCGAAGTCGAAATCAAGCTCTCCAGCGGGCGCGACATCTCCGCCGTCTGGGAAAGTTTCATCTTCTTCGACGACGAAATGCTTTCGACCAAAGACTTCCTGGAACGCTTCGTCTCGGCCGTCAAACAGGCCGCCGCCGGCCCCGACGAACTCCGCGCCCGGTGGAGCGACGAAGCCAGCCGCCGGGACTTCCTCGACGCCATCGCCGACGCCGGCTTCACCGAGGACGCCCTCAGGGACGTCCAGAAATACGCGGACTTGCAGGCCTGCGACCTCTTCGACGTCATGCTCGACCTCGCGTACGACGTCCGGCCCGTCACCCGGGCGATGCGCGTCGAACGGCTGGCCGAAGTGCTGGAGACCATGTCCGGCCCCCGGCGGAAGTTCGCCGAAATCGTCCTTGCCAACTACGTCGAAGACGGCGTCTGGAAGCTCACCCGCGCCACCTTCACCGACGTCATGAACCAGCTCTACGGCGGCAACATCCAAACCGCCCTCGCCGACCTCGGCTTCCCCACCCCCGCCGCCGCCCTCGCCTTCTTCGGCGACATCCAGCACCGCCTCTACGCGGCCTGAGCGGGCGGGCCGCCCCAGATAAGGATTTTTCCTTGAAGGAGGGGCCTGCGGCGCGAAACACGGAGGGAACGGAGGCACGGAGAAACGGAGAGATTTTGGATGGAGCGTTTGTTGGAGGAGCCTTCGCACCCGGAAAACGCAGGACAACCGCTTGAGAGGGACGTTTTTGGACGCGCGAAGCTCCTCCCTGCAAACTCTCCGTGTCTCCTTCCTCCGCGCGCTCCGTGTTTTGCGCCGCAGGCAGAAGAGAAAGGAGCGCGAGCGGGCCGGCCCCATGGGGGGCGGAGCTTGTCTGATCAGCATTCCGGGTTGCCCCCTCTCCACGCGCGGCGTTCCTCCCGCTCAGCCACCTGCCATGGCGCGGCAGGATGCCGCACCCCCGGAAGAGGCGCGGAAGCTTCTGAACACCCCTCTCGGGGGGGCGAATGCTCGCGCGCTCTCCATTCGCCGAATCTCTCTCCACGATCTCTCGGCCATCCTCCCCGGCCACCATCATTCCCGAAGAACCGCATCTTTTCACTTCCCGTTTCCCAGTCGTTTTGTAACCTTCCGCCGTCTCTCGTGTAGGCAAGGCAAACCTGCACATCCACCCCCCAACACAAGGAGAAACGGACATGACACACATCGATTTCGACAAACTTATCGCGGAGCTCGGCGAGGCGCTGGGCATGGACCTGGCCTTCGACGAAGACGGGGTGTGCGAGCTGGTGGTGCAGGAGTCGTTCGGGGTCTCGCTGAAGAAGTCCGAGGAGGACGGGACGCTCACGATGTTCAGCTCCCTCTGCGCCGACCTGCCGGACCCCGTGGACTACCCGCTGGTGCTGGACCTGCTGGAGTTCAACCTCGGCGCGGCGTCCGGGGCGTCCTGCGCGGTGGGACGCGACCCGCAGGCCGGTTCGCTCGTGGCGTGGCAGACGTTCCCCGCATCCCTGCTCGCGGCGGAGCCGGTGGACGAGCTCTTCGTGCATTTCGTGCAGTCGCGCATCGCCCTGGCGGAGATCGTCTCTGGTAACGGGGCAAGCGCGCAGGGCGGCGACCGCGGGGCCGGCGCCGAAGTCATCCAGGCCTGACGCGGCGGGAAAGGAGCCAACCATGCCATCGAACGTGAACCTGAACATCAACGCCGTGCGCGACATCACGGCGGGCCGCCTGGCGGTCAACTTCGAGAACAACTCGGGCAAGCTGCGGAGCGGCTCGATCTCGATGGGCGGCGAGACCTTCTCCGTGAGCTTCTCGGGGAAGACCGCGACGGTGAAGAAGCAGTACGAGGGGTTTTTCGGCGGGTTGAAGAGTTTCTTCTGGGGCGGAACCCCCGAGGCGAAGGCGATCGAGCAGAAGATGAACGACATCATCCGCGCGAACGGCGGCCGCTCTTTCCAGATCGTCTCCAACAGCCGCGCCTACCTCGGCCACCTGATGGACAAGGCCCCCGGCGGGGACCGCCTCGAGGTCGCCGACTACGGCCTCTCGCGGAACCGCAACGCGGTGCGGGACGCCAAGCTCGTCGAGGCCCTCAACGAGAAGTACGGGGCGACGACCGGACGCAAACTCTTCTTCAACCAGATCGACACCTACAACTCGCTCTTCTCCATCGAGCCCTCCTCGTTCACGCCGATGCATTTCGCCGGCACGCTCCAACAAATCAGGACCGGCACCCTTCCCCTGAACACGAACGTCTCCACCGCGGACTTCGACATGGACACGGCCAACGCCTGGAAATCCTTCCTCGCGCGCCCCGAGAACGTGGCGAAAATCGACATCCCCGGCAAGCTCCACCGCCTCCTGAACCTGCCGTCGGGGCACGTCCCCGCCAAGCAGACCGGATGGGAGGCGACCTTCGCCAACGCCGCCGACAAGGACGAGGCGCTCGCCCAGTTCGTCCTCAAGAACCTTCCCAAAAGCTCGAAGGACATCTCCCCGGACGAGTTCAAGGACCTCTGCTCCCGCGTGAAACGCTTCGCGGAACTGAGCTCCCTGCCCGAGGGGGAGGAGAAGAAACGGCAGCTGGAGGAATTCTTCGCGCGCGAGAACTGGCTCGGCACCGCCGAAGGGGACAAGCTCGACGAGTTGCGGGCCGACGAATCCTACAAAGACTGCACGGAGGAGGAAATCCAGGGCCTGTTCGAGTATTACACGCCCACGGACCGCTGCCAGCGCTACATCACCTTCAGCAACGTCTTCACGAACGCGATGTTCCGCCAGACGAGCAAGATGGGCCTCGAATTCTTCAAGGAGCAGGGCATCCCGGTCCTCTTCCAGTACGCGGACAACACCGGCAAGTCGATGGAGGGCCGCTTCTGCGCCGAAGTGAAGGGCGAAGCATCCAAGCGCAGCCTAGACGACATCCGCCGCTCCGGCGGCTCCCCCATCACCTACTCCGAGATGCGCCGCGCGGCGAAGATCTCGAAGGCGGCCTCCCTGCTCCCGGACGACCGCCTCGCCACCACCCCCATCGTCTTCACCCCCGGCGCCAAGACCTGAGCGGTTGCACCGGCCCCGAATGCCGGCCAGACAAGGCGTTGCCGCAGGGGAACGGGCCCGCGGCGCGAAACACGGAGGGAACGGAGGAAAGAGGCACGGAGGGGTTTGGGAGTTGGAGTTTGCCGGAGGGGGGGCACGCTCCGAAAACACACTTCAAAGTCTTTTCCGGTGGCCAAGACAGGAAAAGAATGGATGGCGCCGGAGCGGAGCCCCTTCCCGGCAAGCTCCGCGCTCGCGTTGCGCTCTCCACGGGGAGGGACGCGCTTCCGCGCGTCCACCTCCCGCCCCATCGTCCAGGGGTGCGGTTGGCCGGTAGGGGCCGACCTCTGGGCGGCCCGGCATGGGCCATCCTGCCGCACGGCCCGCCCGGAGGTCGGGCCCTACCGGTGGGGGCACCACCGCCCAAGCACAGGATCCTTCTCCCAGCTTCAAACCGGTCAATTCCGCCGGGAGGGCCCGGCTTCGTCCGGGCCGTCTCCAGAGGGCGCTTCAAGGACATGCCAGGAACTCCCCGTCCGCGCGGCCGCGACGAAGCGCGGCCCTCCCCGGACGATTCCCTCCCACAAGGTCGCGCGGAAGCGCGACCCCCGGACGTTTCCCGCCCATTTTCGGGGTAGGGCGGCGAGTCCCTTCGCCGCCGTGCGCCTGTCTTGCGCATGGATTTGCCTTCATTCCGCCCCCCTTTCGCACGGCGGGCAGGGGACTGCCCGCCCTACCCGCAGCCGACGAATACGAATGTTTGGACTTGATGCTGTACCAGTGGAACCGCCTCCCGAATTCCGCGGATGCACGGATCAAGGAGGGGGGCGAATGCTTGCGCACTCTCCTCTCGCCAAATCTCTCTCCGACATCTCGCGGCCGGCATCCCCCAAGGGGCGCCGCCCAACCGGGAGGCGTCCGGTGGGGGGGCGCGATCCATCGTCCAGTCCGCGCACCCGTCCCCCGGAAAAAAAATTTCACAGCGCGCGGGCGGCATGATAGGGTGGGGGACAATCAAGGAGCGGTCCGATGACCATCGACAAGAAACTGGAAAACGCCAAACTGACCCTCGCCCTTACCGGGCGCCTCGACACCAACACCTCCCCCGACCTGGAGGCGGCGCTGAAGCTCGACGGCGTGGAGGAGCTGGTGTTCGACTTCGCGGGCGTGGAATACATCGCCTCGTCGGGACTGCGCGTGCTGCTGTCGGCCCAGAAGGCGATGTCCGCCAAGGGCGGCAAGATGCTCGTCGCGAACCCCAACGAGATGGTCCGCGGCGTCTTCGAGGTCACGGGCCTCGACTCGGTCTTCGAGATCGCCTGACCGCCGCGTCGCTTGCGGAGGGCGGGCAGGGGACTGCTCGGAATGCTGATCAGCTAAGGATTTCCCGTGCGGAAGGGGCCCGCGGCGCGAAACACGGAGCGCGCGGAGGAAGGAGACACGGAGAGGTTTTGGATGGGGTGTTTGTTGGAGGAGACTCCGCACCCGGGAAACGCCGGACAAACGTTTCATTGGGACGTTTTTGGACGCGTGAAGCTCCTCCCTGCAAAACCTCCGTGTCTCCTTTCTCCGCAAGCTCCGTGTTTTGCGCCGCAGGCAGAAGAGAAAGAAGCGCGTCCCTCCCCGTGGAGAGCGCAAGGGGAGGGACGCGCTTCGTCGCGGCCGTGCGGACGGGGTGTTCCTGCCATGTCCCCAAAGCGCCCTGAGACACGGCCCGGACGAAGCCGGGCCCTCCCAAGATGCGGTTGTCCTTTGGCAAGACGGATATTTTCCACGGAACTTGGAGCGGCCGGACAAATCCGAAGGGGCAACGGCAACGCGGTCCTGCCGGGGCTTTTTCCCGGCTTGTAACGCCTTTTGGGGAAGCGTATGCTGGTTGGGACAGACGGAAGGAACAGACAATCGTGAGCAACGACAAACCGGATTCGGTCAACACCGCGGAGCGCGGCGACTACCTCTCCCCCGCGGCGGCCTGGGCGCTGGCGTTCGGCAGCGCGGTGGGCTGGGGCGCGTTCGTGATGCCGGGGACGACGTTCCTGCCGGTAGCGGGGCCGTTGGGGACGCTGCTGGGGATCGTCGTCGGCGCGCTGGTGATGGGGATCATCGCGCTCAACTACCACTTCCTGATGCAGCGGCATCCGGACGCCGGCGGCGCCTACGCCTACGTCAAGGAGCTGTGCAACCACGACCACGCCTTCCTCTGCGCGTGGTTCCTCGTGCTGACCTACGCGGCGATCGCCTGGGCGAACGCGACGGCCCTGGCGCTGATCGGCAGGACGATGTTCCGCGGCGTCTTCCGCTTCGGCTTCCACTACGGTTTCGCGGGCTGGGAGGTGTGGGGCGGCGAGCTGCTGCTTTCGGCGGGGGCGCTCGTGCTGTCTGGGGCGCTGCTGGCGCACGCGAAGCGCTGGGCCGCGCGCGTGCAGCTGGCGCTGGCGGTGGTGCTGGCG
>JAEEGG010020100.1_pt1 | contig 13388 bp, 12 predicted proteins | sample 9134161 | NCBI WGS metagenome assembly JAEEGG01 (sample SAMN16246543, study PRJNA631951) | gut metagenome | biome: gut microbiome; feature: rumen; material: CR-attached | host: Bos | place: Iran: Karaj | collected 2018-10 | reverse complement strand
TGGTCAGAACGGGTTGCTTCGGCTTCTGCGAGAAGGGCCCCATCGTCAAGATCATGCCTGACAACACTTTCTACACTCAGGTGAAGCCTGAAGACGTCGAGAAGATCGTGAACGAGCACATCATCAAAGGCCGTAAGGTCACCGACCTGCTCTACATGGATCCCGAGAACAAGGAACACGTTGCCGACTCGAAGCACATGGGCTTCTATCGCAAGCAACTTCGTATCGCCTTGCGCAACTGCGGTTTCATCAACCCCGAAAACATCGACGAGTGCATCTCGCGTGGCGGTTATGAAGCTCTGGGTAAGGTCCTGTCGGAGATGACTCCCCAACAGGTGGTCGACGAAATCACCAAGTCAGGCCTCCGCGGCCGTGGCGGCGCTGGTTTCCCCACCGGCGTGAAATGGGGTCTTTGCGCCAAGAACAAGTGCGATGAGATGTACGTCATCTGCAACGCCGACGAAGGCGACCCGGGTGCGTTCATGGACCGTTCCATCATGGAAGGCGACCCGCACAGCATCGTCGAGGCTATGGCCATCTGCGGCTATGCCATCGGCGCCACTCACGGTTTGGTTTACATCCGCGCTGAATACCCGCTGGCTATCCACCGCCTGCAAGTCGCCATCGCCCAAGCCCGCGAATATGGCCTGCTTGGCGAAAACATCCTCGGCACCGACTTCAGTTTCGACATCGAGCTCCGTTATGGCGCTGGTGCTTTCGTCTGCGGTGAAGAGACTGCTCTGATCCACTCGATGGAAGGCATGCGTGGTGAGCCTACGCTGAAGCCCCCGTTCCCGGCTGTTCATGGCTACAAGGGCCAACCCTCCAACGTGAACAACGTGGAGACCTTCGCCAACATCCCGATCATCATCACCAAGGGCGCCGACTGGTTTGCCAGCATCGGCTCCGAGAAGTCGAAGGGCACGAAGGTGTTCGCTCTGGCCGGTCAGATCAACAACGTCGGTCTGATTGAGGTCCCGATGGGCACCACGCTGCGCGACATCATCTACGAAATCGGTGGTGGTATCAAGGGTGGCCGTAAGTTCAAGGCCGTCCAAACTGGTGGTCCTTCAGGCGGCTGCTTGACGGAGAAGCACCTCGACACTCCTATCGACTATGAAAGCCTTGCCGCTGCTGGCTCCATGATGGGCTCTGGCGGCATGGTGGTCATGGACGACACCTCCTGCATGGTGGCCATCGCCAAGTTCTACTTGGAGTTCACCTGCGAAGAAAGCTGCGGTAAGTGCTCGCCCTGCCGTATCGGTAACAAGCGTATGCTCGAAATCCTCACCAAGATCACGGAAGGCAGAGGCACCATGGACGACCTCCAGGAACTCCGCAACCTCGCCGCTGTTATCAAGGATACCGCCCTCTGCGGTCTGGGTCAGACCTCACCGAACCCGGTGCTTTCGACCCTCGACAACTTCTGGGACGAGTATGTTGAGCACGTTGTTGACAAGAAATGCCGCGCTGGCGTCTGCAAGAAGCTCATGCGTTATGAAATCGACAAGGAGAAGTGCATTGGCTGTGGCGCTTGTAAGAAGAACTGCCCCGCTGAGGCCATCTCGAAGACCGACTACATCGCTCCCGGCCACAAGCTGCCTTCGATGACGATCGATCCTTCCAAGTGTATCAAGTGCGGTGCCTGTATCTCAACCTGTAAGTTCAGTGCCATTTCTGTCAAATAATAAAAGAGGAGGAAACAAATATGATTAACGTAACAATTGATAACAAACAGATCCAGGTCCCGGAAGGCACTACTATCCTGAAAGCCGCCCGTATGGCTGGTATCCATATTCCTACCCTTTGCTATTTTGAACTGGCAGGAATGAAATTTGAAAACAAACCCGGTGGCTGCCGCGTTTGCGTCGTCGAAGTGGTGAAAGACTTCAACGGCCGTCCGCGTCGTAACCTGGCCCCGGCTTGCGCCACCGACTGCGTGGAAGGCATGGAAGTGCTGACCCACAGCGCCCGCGTCATCAACGCCCGTCGTACCGTGGTCGAACTGATCCTCAGTGACCACCCGGCCGACTGCTTGACCTGCGCCAAGAGCGGCAACTGCGAACTCCAGAGCCTGGCCCAATACCTCGGCATCCGCGAAGTCCCCTTCAAGGGCGAACAGAGCCACTACCGCCAAGACATGTCGCCCAGCATCGTGCGCGACATGGACAAGTGCGTCATGTGCCGCCGTTGCGAGAACATGTGTAACAACGTCCAGACCGTTGGTGCCTTGAGCGCCATCAATCGTGGCTTCAGCGCCGTCGTGGCTCCTGCTTTCGAGCAAGACCTCGTCGACTCGCCTTGCGTCATGTGCGGTCAGTGCGTCCAGGTGTGCCCCGTCGGCGCCCTGAGCGAGGTGGACGACACTCGCAACGTCATGGCTGCCATCAACAACCCCAAGAAGACCGTCATCGTAAACACGGCTCCCGCTACGCGTGTGGCCCTCGGTGAAGAGTTCGGCATGGAGCCCGGCACCATCGTCACCGGTCAGATGACCGCTGCCCTGCGTCGCCTTGGCTTCGACTATGTGTTCGACACCGACTTCGCTGCTGACCTTACCATCATGGAAGAAGGCACCGAGCTTCTCGGCCGTCTCAGCAAGTACATGGCTGGCGACAAGAGCGTCCGCCTGCCTATCATGACTTCCTGCTGCCCGGGTTGGGTCAACTTCTTCGAGCACTTCTTCCCGGATATGCTGGATGTGCCTTCAACCGCCAAGTCGCCTATGCAGATGTTCGGCGCTGTCGCCAAGAACTACTGGGCCGAGAAGATGGGCATCAAGAGAGAAGACCTTGTCGTCGTCTCCATCATGCCTTGCTTGGCCAAGAAGTACGAAAGCAAGCGTAAGGAATTCAGCAAGGATGGCAATCCCGATATCGACTACGTCCTCACCACTCGTGAGTTGGCCCGCTTGATCAAGCAGTTCAACCTCAACCTGAAGGACATGCCGAGCGAGGACTACGACGACCCGTTGGGCGAATCCACCGGTGCTGCCGTCATCTTCGGTGCCACCTCTGGTGTTATCGAGGCTGCTGTCCGTACCGCCTACGAGGTGTTCACCAAGAAGCCGCTGCCTAAGATCGACTTCACCGAACTCCGTGGTATCGAAGGCGTGCGTGACGCTTGGATTGACTTCGACGGTACACCTATCCACATCGGTGTTGCCCACGGTCTGTCCAACGCCCGTAAGCTCCTCGAAAGAGTCCGCGAAGGCAAGGAACAGTTCCACGCCATCGAGGTCATGGCCTGCCCCGGCGGTTGCGTCGGCGGCGCTGGTCAGCCCTACCACCATGGCAACAGCGAGATCATCAAGAAACGTACAGAGGCCATCTACCGCGAGGATGCTGGCAAACCGATCCGTAAGTCACACGAGAACCAGTCGGTTATGAAGCTGTACAAGGAGTACTATGGTGAACCTTGCGGTCATCTGTCACACGAACAGCTGCACACGAACTATTTCGACAAGTCAGAACATGTTGAGATTAGCGAGTAATTCAATAACCAGTAAATAATAGAAAGGAAATAAATATGGCAGTTATTAAATTATCAGAAGCTAAGGTTAACTTCATCAAAGAGGTTTGCAAGTCGTATGGCAACAAGCCGGGTGAGGTCATCAATGTGCTGCACAAGGTTCAGGGCGAGTATGGCTATCTGCCTGCTGAAGTCCAGGAGCTGGTAGCTAAGGAACTGGGCATCCCGGTTTCGAGAGTCTACGGCATCGTTTCGTTCTATTCCTTCTTCACCATGACGCCTAAAGGCGAGCACCCGATCAGCGTTTGCTTGGGTACCGCTTGCTACGTGCGTGGTGCCGAGAAGGTGCTGGACGAGCTGAAGCGTCAGCTGGGCATCAACGTCGGTGAGGTCACTCCCGACGGCAAGTTCTCTCTGACCTGCCTCCGCTGCGTCGGTGCTTGCGGTCTGGCCCCCGTCATCGAAGTCGGTGACAAGGTCTACGGCCGTATGACCCCCGACCGCGTGAAGGACGTGCTCGCTGAGTACAAATAATCTTTACACCTATTTATTAATAGGTTCATGAAAAAAATCCCCGCCTAAAAGGTGGGGATTTTTTTGATCTAATAAAAGGGTAGGGGCTTAGCCTTTCACCGCCTCGGCCACAGCCTTTCCGAGGTTGTAGAGTTTGTCCCAATCCTCTTCGCGAATGGGTGCACCTTTTACCTCGACGTTATCAGCCACAAGGTTCCATTGGCCTTCCTCGGCGTATTTGGTGAGGGTCTTCACGCCACCTCCGCTCCAGCTCATGCCGCCAAAGAGAGCATAGCATTTGTTCTTCGGCTTGAACTCGTTGATTTCGTGGACGAGCAGGGTCATGTTGGGGAACATGTTACCATAGTGGGCGCAGGCGCCGATGATGACGCCCTTGTATTTCCAGATGTCGCTCATGATGAAACTGACCTCGGTCTTGGCGATGTCATAAACCTTCACCTCCTTGATGCCAGCTTCGGCGGCGCCACGGGCTATGATGTCGGCCATTACCCCAGTGTTGCCGTGCATCGAGCCGTAGACGACGACCACGCCTTCTTCGGGCTCCTGCTTGCTCCATTGGGTGTATTTACCCAAGACCCAAGGCAGGTTGCTGCGCCAAATCAAGCCATGCGAAGGAGCAATCATCTTGATTTCCAAGGCGCTGAGTTTTTCGATGGCTTTCACGACTTGCATGGCCACCTTGCCGATGATGTTGGCATAGTAGCGGCGCATCTCGTCTTCATAGAAGGCAAGATTAACCTGGTCGTCGAAGATGCCACCATTGAGGGAGCCAAATCCACCAAAGGCGTCGTTGCTGAAGACGATGCCGCTTGTTTGCTCATAGGTCACCATCGACTCGGGCCAATGCACCATAGGAAGCATGAAGAACTGTAAGGTATGGCAGCCAAGGCTTAAGGTCTCACCTTCGGCCACAACTTTCTTGTTTCCAATAGGACCATAGAAAGCCTCCAAGGGGGCGAAGGTCTTGGCATTACCCACCACCTGCACTTCGGGCCATTCTCTCAGCACGGCAGCAATGCTGCTGCTGTGGTCAGGCTCGTCGTGGTTGACAATTAGGTAATCGACCTTACGGCCTTGCAGCGCCGACTTGACTTTAAAGAGGTATTCCTCAATGAAACCAGCCTCCACGGGGTCGATGAGAGCTACCTTGTCGTCCACAATGAGATAAGAGTTATAGGAGACGCCGTTAGGTAGTTCCATGTGGTTCTCAAACATGTCGGTGCGGCGGTCATTGACGCCGACATAATAGATGTTTTCGGTTAATTGTATTTGTTGCATGTTGTTGTGAATAATATTCGTAATAATCGGCCCTTCGACCCTTCGAGGGGCCTCAGGGACCGCAGGCTCAGGGACCTCAACCACCTTTCACATGAGTTCTTCGAAATCCTCCACGCCGTGTTTGCACAGCGGGCATTCGAAATCGGGTGGGAGGGAGTCGCCTTCGTAGACGTAGCCGCAGACCTTGCACACCCAGCGACGTTTGCCGTCTTTGGGTTTCTCAGCAGGCTGTGGTTTGGGTTTTATGTTCTTCTGGTAATAGTCGTATGTCACCGAGGGTTTGTCGGAGAGGACTTGGGCATCCAGCACATCAGCAATGAACATCGTGTGCGTGCCGAAATCGATGCTCTTGGTGACACGACAGGCCAGGTAGGCGTTGGTGTATTTCGGGATATAGAGCACATGGTTGACGGCACGGTGCTCAGCCTCGCAGTTGGCGAATTTGTTCACCTTGCGTCCCGACTGGAAACCGAAGTGCTCAAAGATCTTCATCGGGGTCTCCGTGGTCAGCATCGAGACGTTGAACACGCATGAATCCTTGATGAGGTCGTGGGTGTAGTTGCCTTTGTTGACCGTCACAGCAATTTGCAAGGGGTTGCTCGTGACCTGGATCACCGTGTTGACAATGCAGCCGTTATCGATATTGTCGTAATTGGTAGTCAGCACGTAAAGGCCGTAACCAATGTTGAATAATGCTTTGTTATCCATTTTGTTTCGATAAAACATGTAGAGACGCGCCATGGCACGTCTCTACAAATCGTTAATTATTCCATGACAGAGAAGCTGTCCTTGCCAATGCCGCAAAGCGGGCAGGACCAGCTGTCGGGAATCATTTCAAAAGGAGTGCCAGGGGCAATGCCGCTATCGGGATCGCCTTTTTCCGGGTCATAGATATAACCACAGACGTCGCAAACGTACTTTTTCATAGTTGAAAGATATTAGTTATTAGTTAAAAGTTAATAATTCTCTGCTTTGATTTGGAAGTAGGACTGCGGATGATTGCAGACAGGGCAGATTTGCGGAGCCTTCTTGCCGATGACAATATGGCCACAGTTCGAGCACTGCCACACCATGTCGCCTTCGCGAGAGAAGACCAGGCCTTCCTCGATGTTTTTCAGAAGCTTACGGTAGCGTTCCTCATGTTCCTTCTCGATTTTGGCCACCAATTCGAAGAGCACGGCGATTTTTGTGAAGCCTTCCTCGCGGGCGGTCTTGGCCATACCGGCGTACATGTCGGTCCATTCGTAGTTCTCGCCGTCGGCGGCATCCTTCAGATTGGTCTTGGTGTCGGGCACCTCACCATCATGGAGGAGCTTAAACCAAATCTTGGCATGTTCCTGTTCGTTACGAGCCGTCTCCTCAAAGAGGTCGGCAATTTGGTTGTAGCCTTCTTTACGGGCTTTTGAAGCATAATAAGTGTACTTGTTGCGGGCCTGTGATTCGCCAGCAAAAGCAGCCATCAGGTTGGCTTCGGTCTTTGAACCTTTTAGATCCATATTAGTTGGTTTTAAAGATTGATAATGAATTATTTACAACAAATCATCAAAAGGGGAGGGGCTTAACCTCCAATTTTTGGCAAAGTTAGCATTATTTTTCGGATTTGCAATGTAAAAGCCTATTTTCAAGAAAATAATCCTAGCTAAGCCAAGATTCCGTATTTTTGCATTCGATATGTTTTGGAACCACCATAAAAAGATAAGAATCAAAGGCGACTGGCCTGATGACGAGTGGCCTTCGTATATACCCAAATACCATTTGTATGATTTTGCCGCCATCGACTTCGAAGGGGCCAATGGTGAAGTGACGAGTGCCTGCAGCATGGGATTGGTCATAGTACATGACGACGAAATTGTTGAGCGTTTCTATAGTCTCATCAAGCCGGTGCCGAACAGATACGATTTTTGGACCACCAAGGTTCATGGCATCACATACAAGGACACCAACCACGCGCCATTGTTTCCGGAGGTCTGGGAACAAGTGGCAGGCAAAGTTCAAGGACTGCCCATGGTGGCGCATGGAATTTCGTTTGACGAGCGTGTGCTAAAGGCGCTGCATGAGTTGTACCACATACCATATCCGAATTTCAAGTTTTACTGTACGCATTTAGGGTCGGAGAAGCTCGTACCAGATTTGGAGAATCACAAACTGCAGACGGTTGCCAAGCACTTTGGCTATGACTTGGCGAAAAACCACCATAATGCCGTTGCCGATGCCGAGGCTTGTGCAGTAATTGCGATGAATATCTTTTAGTTTTATTTCATCTTGTTTTATCATGCTGGGGGATGGCTTAACAATTACTATTTAACATAATGTTGATTATTTTCCGAAAGTACAAAATTAAAAAGAAACGAGAAAATAGCTGTTTTGAGCAATTTTCCACTTGTCAAAACCAAAATGATGACTATATTTGCAATTTTGGAATTTTAAAGAAAGACATCAATTAAATCATTTAATAATAACTAATTAAAACCCCCACCTAATATGGAAATTACCGGAAAAGTGGTCAGACTCGGTGCTCTGACCGAGGGAACCAGCGCCCGCGGACCTTGGCGTAAACAAGACCTTATTATCGAAACAGAAGAACAGTTTCCCAAGACCGTCTGCTTAACCTGCTGGTCGAACCAGATTGACGAGATCCAGAAATTTGCGCCTGGACAAGCCATTAAGGCACAGATCGATTTGTCGTCGCGTGAATTCAACGGCAAATGGTACACGGATGTGCGTGTATGGCGTTTTGATCCTGTTGGCGTCGCTGCTGCCCCCGCTGCAGCACCTGCACAACCTGCCCAGCAGCCTGCAATGCATCAAACTCCGCCTGCTGCCGCTCCCACACAGGAGTTCTATGCCCCTAGTGAAGACAGTGTAGACGATCTCCCCTTCTGATATTATGTTAAATCGGGCTTTTGATAACGACACCATTTGCGCCATTTCCACGCCCCATGGCATGGGCGCCATAGCCGTGATTCGTGTCTCAGGTAGCCATGCTTTTGATGCAGTAACCTCTGTGTTTCAGCGCAATGGCAAGACAATGCCTATTGAAGACATCATCTCGCACAAGGCTTTTTACGGGCATATTATATATAAAGGTGAAATGCTCGATGAGGTGTTGGTGACGTTTTTCAAAAGCCCCCACTCTTTCACGGGTGAAGACTCGGCCGAAATCAGTGTGCATGGCTCAGTGTATGTGCAGCAACGCCTCTTACAGGTGTTGATTGCCCAAGGCTGTCGTATGGCTGAAGCCGGCGAGTTTACCCGTCGTGCATTTGTCAATCGCAAGTTCGACCTTGCCCAAGCTGAAGCCATCGCCGACCTCATCGAATCGGAGAGCGAAGCAGCCCATCGCGTGGCTGTCAACCAACTCAAAGGTGGATTTTCTAAAGAACTTCAAATGATGCGTTCCAAATTATTGGAAATGACTTCATTAATAGAACTTGAATTAGACTTCTCCGAAGAAGATGTTGAGTTTGCTGACCGCAGCCAACTGAAAGCCTTGCTGCATGAAACTTTGGCGCATGTTGACAAGTTGAAAGACTCATTCCGTCTCGGCAATGCCATCAAAAACGGTATCCCAGTGGCCATTGTTGGCCAAACCAACACAGGAAAAAGTACGTTGTTGAATGCCCTTTTGGGTGAAGACCGAGCCATTGTGAGCGACATTGCCGGTACGACACGCGACACTATCGAGGAAACCTTGAATATCAATGGGATACTCTATCGCTTCATCGATACGGCTGGACTGCGCAACACCGATGAAACCATTGAGAAGATCGGCATTGAGCGCTCTTATAGGAAAATCCAGGAAGCCACGATTGTTATAGGCATGTTGGATGCAACAAAAGAATATGAATCAACGCTTTCTGCTGCAAAAGAGATCCTTTCCAAGGTTGACCTCGAGAACCAACAACTCATCCTTTGTATCAATAAGGTGGACACATTGGATGATCAAGGCGAAGCGCTTCTGGGTATACTTCGTCAGGATCTAGACGACGATGACGTCTTGGTCATCTGTCTCTCTGCAAAAAGTCGTTTTGGATTGAACGATCTCTATAACACCTTGAAACACTACCAGCCTCTCTCCTATCCTGATGCCACTTTGGTGACGAATGTGCGGCATTATGAGGCTTTGTTGCATGCTTCAGAGAGCTTGAAACAAGTTCAACAAGGACTTGAAATGAATATTCCTACCGACTTGATATCGCAAGACTTGCGTCAAGCATTGCATTACCTTGGAAGCATCACTGGCGAGATCACCACAGACGAGGTCTTAGGCTCTATCTTCTCACGTTTTTGCATCGGTAAATGATGGATTATTATTGCACGCAAAATATTTAAAACTAACGACCTATGAAACACTATTTCAACCAATTTACAAAGTTGTATTGCTTGGTTTTGGCCTTGCTGTGTTCATTTGGATTGAAAGCACAGGAAGCCGACAATGTTTTCAATCTGGATGCCCAATTGATGACACGTGGCGAGTTGCGTGCAGGTGGCTTCAAAGCCGACAGCCTTGACAGTGAACGCGTCTCACATTTTGCCTTGGGTAGATATCGAATCATAGCAGACTATCAGCATTCATGGCTCAATGTGAGGCTGACACCTCAATATACAGGCGTTTGGGGCCAAGGCAGTGCTGGAGTGGTTTTGTATGAAGGATGGGCGAAAATGCAGTCAAAGAAAGGCCTATTCGTGAAAATTGGTCGCCAGGAACTCACTTACGATGACGGACGTATTATCGGCAACGACGATTGGACCATGACTGCCCCTACCCACGATGTGTTAAAGCTGGGCTATGATGGAGAAAGCCATAAAGTACACCTGCTTGCAGCCTACAACCAAAACGCGGAAAACATTGATAATGGTATTATCTACTATTCAGGGGGACTACAGCCCTACAAAACCATGCAAACGCTTTGGTATCACTATGATACGCCCAAGAAATCGTTTGGCATTTCGTTATTAGGCATGAACATTGGGATGCAAAATACCGATCAAGAGCACCCCATCACCTATTACCAGCAGTTGGTGGGCACCTATATGTCTTTCCGTCCTAAATACTGGTCACTTGAAGGGGCTTTCTACTATCAAATGGGCAAGGAAGAACACGGAATGACTATTGATGCCTTTATGGCCAGTGCTAAACTCAATGTGAAGCCCAGTGAGAACTACAATCTTTTTACCGGCTACGACTATTTGAGCGGTGATAAGTACTTCAATGTTCCGCCCGATGGTGGCATTGGCCTTGTGTTTCACGATAAAGCAAGAGGCTTCAACGCCATTTTTGGCTCACACCACGAGTTTTACGGAGCAATGGATTTCTTTTATCTGAGCAATTACGTTGGTGGTTTCACTCCCGGACTTCAGAATCTTTATTTCGGAGGTAACATTAAACCTGTTAGTGGCCTAAGCATCAATGCGGCATACCATTATTATGCTATTGCAACCGATCTTGATTATGTGAATACAAAAACCTTAGGCCACTCAGTTGAATTGGCCAGCTCGTATGCTTTCAACAAGGCCGTATCTGTTTCAGCAGGCTACACCTTTATGAAAGGCAGCGAAACAATGGAACTCCTCAATAAGGTATCAGAAAAACGGCAACTGCATTGGGCTTGGCTCATGATGACCGTCACGCCCAAACTATTCACTTCCACCTGGCAGGATAAGAACTAACAAGAGGTTTATCCTCTTCTTTCCTCTTTCAAAGGCTTTTCCCAAAGGACAGCCCCTTGGATTCCTTGTGCAAGTTCGTCAATATGTTGCTGAAACGCTTGCAATAGTGCCTCTTCCCTCTTCTTCGAGCGACGGCCTTTGGCTTCATATAGCACTTTGCTAAAATAAGCATCGTAGGACACGGCATAGTCCTCTTCATCGCGATGCGGGAAAAAGGTCACAGCGGCCTCATAACGGATACTACCAGCCTCAGAGTTAGCAATGAGCATCACCAACGCACCGCGTCGTGGTACGTCATTGAACTCTGCTTCGGCAGCATAATACCGTTCGTATACATTGACAGTTGCCATGCTTGCAGATTTATCGCTTATCAACAATCTTCACACCAGGATAATCCTTTTCATTGAAAGTGACTTGACTCTCGGTCACGCCAAAGGAGATGTCGCGCATGGTCACCGATGCGGCAGTGACGCTTGTGGTCAGGCTGACAGGCCAATAGGTTCCCTTGGCAACGACCAAGTCCATCCTTTTTGGAGCATCCTTGTCGGGGTTTGACTTCGATCTCTTGCAACGGATGTGCCATTCAGTTGCCGTTTCCTTGTCGATTCTAACGTCATAACCTTCCGTGACATCTTTGAACATCTTTGTGTTGCTATCCTTATCAGTTTTTTCCCTGGGTTTTGCGTTTGTGATTTCGATTTCATTCGTTTCGGAATCATAGCTCCATTCCGTTTTTCCGTCGCTCCAAGTGACAAAATCCTTGCCATCCTTATTTGCCTCGAGACGCATCTTATCACCCAAGACATAGCTTCTGGAACTTATCGTGCCAACGAGGATTATCTTCATGTCCATCGTTATGGCAAAGCCTTCACTTTCGTTGTGTTTGCTTATCTCGGCATTCATACGCGAGACGATTTCCTCTGCAGTTTGCGCCATGGCCGTGGTAGCCAAAGCAATAAAGCTAATGATAGCGAGTAGTCTTTTCATAGTAGTATGTTGTTTAGATTGATTTGCGATTTATTTGAGCTTGCAAAGTAAAGCCTTTTTTTGTTTCAGCGAACACTTATTTCTTCTTTTTGAACCATTTCCCTATCCTACCCTTTCCGTTGAGTTCCATGATTACAAGGATACCGAAGGCGATGGCAACGGTGGCCTTAAGTGCGGCAAAACCCGTGTTGAGTGCTTCAGGGAGCTGGTTGGAGACGATGTTGTAGCTTGTCCAAAAGATGCCTGCGCCTGGTACCAAAGGGAAGATGCCGCTGATGAGGAACACAGTAATGGGGCACTTCCGCCCTATCGACTGTAGCAGGGCAATCAAAGTGACCAAGGCCGTGGCGCAAAACATCACCTCGACAGCGGAAAAAGCGCTATAACGTGTCAGGATGAGATAAAGCAGCCAACCCATCATGCCACAGAAACCCGCATCGAAATAGAAATTGCGAGGCACGCCAAACAACACGGCAAATGCCATTGTTCCGAGGAATGCTGCTATGAGTTGTACAAGAAAGTTGGATGTCTGCGGGTCGGCGATAAGCGGATCGAGTTTCAAAAATGAGCCGAAGAGGTTTTCGTCGAGCATAAAAGCCAAAGCCACGCCCAACGAGATACAGAAGAACGTCAGCATGGCATCCAAGAGTCGTGTGGTACCAGCAAGGTAGTCCTCGTTAGCCATGTCGCGGATTCCGTTGGTGAATGCCACACCGGGAATCAGCGGTATGATGGCACCGATAATCATGTTGCTCAAATGTGAGCCCAGCCCCATACGATACAAACTAAAGCAAATTATGGACGACAACAAACCACCGGTGACGGTGTTCACAATCCGTGAAAGGTGTTTGGAACCGATGAAAAGCATAAAGACCCATAGCAAGAGGCCGGCGATAAAAGAGGCAAGACAATCGGCAAAACCTCCGCCAAAGAGGATGCAGAAAGCGGCACTGCCCACACCCGAGGCTAAAACCTGCTCCCAGGCACGCTTGGGTTTCATGGCGCGAATTTGCTGCAGCCGTTCCTCGATTTGCTCCAAAGTGCATTGTCCAGCCGCCACCTCGCGCGAAAGCTGGTTGACGGCCACTACCTTATCCAAACTCGCTCCTCGAATAGGGATGAATTTTGAGCGAGCATAACCATCACCTGCAGCAATGATGCCGTTGCTGAGCACAAAGAAACTCTCGTCCTCCACACCAAAATGTCCGGCAATGCGTCGCATGGTTCCTTCCACGCGCGAAATCTCCGCACCGTTTTCCAACAGGATGGCACCGGCTTCGTATGTGAGGTCTAGGATTTTTTGGTTGTCGGTCATGAAATAATCAATTAAAAGAGCAGAGGCACCGAATGGTGCCTCTGCTGAATGTGATAGTAATAAATTACTTCTCCATTTCCTTCTTCAGTCTCTCCGTCAGCATGGGGACAATCTTGTGCAGGTCTCCAACGAT
>JAEEGG010020098.1_pt1 | contig 13389 bp, 7 predicted proteins | sample 9134161 | NCBI WGS metagenome assembly JAEEGG01 (sample SAMN16246543, study PRJNA631951) | gut metagenome | biome: gut microbiome; feature: rumen; material: CR-attached | host: Bos | place: Iran: Karaj | collected 2018-10 | reverse complement strand
TAGGGATGAAATACACCACCTGCGATTTCTACACCTCGGTGCTTACTTTCAACAAAGGCTACTGCAACCCGCTGGTGCGCAGTCTCGGCATTGTGGCCCTCGCCAAATCAAAGCTTATCTACCGCGATCAGGTGGACATCGACGCCATACTCAACGAGCTTGAGCTTCCCATTTTCGTGAAACCCGCCGCCGGTGGCTCCAGCGTGGGGATGACCAAGGTGAAACACCCCGAAGAGCTGCCCGCCGCCATCGAACGCGCCCTGCGCGAAGACGACCAGGTGCTGGTGGAGGAGTTCATCGAAGGTCGCGAGTTCGGCTGCGGCGTGATACAGACCAAGACCGACCTCATAGCACTGCCCGTTACCGAGATAATACCCATCGGACGCGAATTTTTCGACTACGAGGCAAAATACCACGGACTCTCCAACGAGGTAACCCCAGCCGAGGTGGAACCCGAAATCTCTAAAGAGATGCAGGAGACCGCCAAAAAGCTCTACAAAATGCTCAACTGCCGCGGCATAGTGCGTTTCGACTTTATCTACAACACAAATAAAAAGAAACTCTACTTCCTCGAAATCAACACCATACCCGGACAGTCGGCGGAAAGCATTGTGCCCAAACAGGCTAGGGCAATGGGCATAAGCACCTCCGAACTGTACACCATGGTTATAGAGAGTTTCCTCTAAAAAATCATCGGCAACCTGCAAAAATCATCTCAAAAAAATCACTCCAAAAAATATCAACACATAATAATCTGTTATCGAAAATATTAAACGTGCGAACAGAAAATAGTGCGAAAATAATATAAAAAAGCCAATTATTTTTCGTATCTTTGCACACTCGAAACAGATGAAAGAAAAACGTTGGATATTAAGGAATGACTATGACAATGAGGCAGTAAAACGGCTTCAGGATCTTGGCGAGAGCTGGCTAACAGCTTTACTCCTCGCCGAGCGTGGCATTACTACCGGCGAAGAACGCGACAGATTTTTCAACCCCAAGCTCACACATCTCCACGACCCGTTCCTGATGAGGGATATGGACAAAGTGATACCCCGCATCGAGAAAGCCTTTGCCAACCACGAACGCATACTCGTATATGGCGACTACGACACTGACGGCACCACCGCCGTGGCGTTGCTCTACTCCTACCTTCGCAGAAACTACGACAACATCGATTTCTACGTCCCCGACCGCTACACCGAAGGCTACGGCATTTCGCTGAAAGGCGTGGACTATGCCGTGAACACCAACGTGAAACTCGTCATCGCCCTCGACTGCGGCATTCGCGCCAACGAGCCCATAGCATACGCCAACCAGCACGGCATCGATGTCATCGTCGGCGACCACCACCTGCCAGGCGACGAGCTGCCACCGGCCTTCGCCATCCTTGACCCCAAACGCGAGGGATGCCCTTACCCCTACAAAGAGCTGTCGGGCTGCGGCATAGCTTTCAAAATTGTGGAAGCCATGCTCGAAAAGAAACTAGGCGTAAGGATGTGCGACAACCCCGACCCGCAGGACGAACGTTTTCTGCGTCTGAAGAACAACTTGGCCCGTTACCTCGACCTTACGGCCCTGAGCATAGCCTCCGACATAGTGCCCATCACAGGCGAAAACCGCGTGCTGGCCTATTTCGGACTCAAGATGATAAACTTCCGTCCGCGTCCCGGCATAGAGGCGATACTCTTCTACAGCGACATCGTTCATAAAAACGACGAACAGAAAGAGCATTATTTCAACAAAGAACTGACTATCTCCGACTTGGTTTTCCTCGTCGGTCCGCGCATCAACGCCGCCGGACGCATAGAGGACGCCAAGGACTCGGTGAAACTGCTGCTTTGCGACAACATGAAAAACGCCAACCAGTGGGCCGAGAAGATAAACCAATACAACTCCGAACGCAAAAAACTCGACCACGCTGTTACCGAAGAGGCCAAACACAAGATAGACTCCGACCCCAAGCTGCAAAACAAAAAGTCCATCGTGCTGTTCGACGAGGACTGGCACAAAGGCGTTATCGGCATTGTGGCCTCACGACTGGTTGAAGAATTCTACAAACCCACCATCATCTTCACCAAATCCGACAACCTGTACACCGGCTCGGCACGCTCGGTGAAAGAGTTCGACATACACTCCGCCATCGACCAGTGCAGCGACCTGCTGGAACATTTCGGCGGACACAAATATGCGGCAGGACTTGCCGTGAAACCCGAAAATTTCGACAAATTCGTGGAGCGTTTCGAACAGGTGGTGAGCGACACCATTCTCGACGAACAGACCACCCCCGACATAGAAATCGACGCCAAGGTAAGCATAGCCAAAGACATAGAACGCACCGGGTTCCTCGAACAGATAAAGAAATTCGCACCCTTCGGACCGGGAAACATGCTGCCCGTTTTCCAAAGCAATAACCTTGTGGATACCGGCGACGCCCGCGAGGTGGGCAACGACACCGTGAAACACCTCAAATTCAAGGTTACCGAATGCGACCAGGAGTCGGACAAATACTCCGCCATCGGCTTCAGGCTCGGCGAATACTGCGACGCCGTGAAAAACGGACACCATTTCAACATTTGCTACCATATAGAAGAGAACTTCTGGAACGGCAAGACCGAACTCCAGCTGAACGTGAAAGACCTCAAACTCCGCTCCGACGACGAGTACCTCGGCCCCTTCTAACCCGCCGACAAAAAAACATCAAAAAACCAACTTAACTGCCACAAAAACAAACATTTTTACCCCGTTTCGGCAAAAAGCGGGCAATAAAAACTATTTTATAATTATTTGGTTATCAATACTATATGTTTGGACTTTCAAAAAAATTGTGCGTAAACCGCTGAAATTGAAAAAAAAATCGTACCTTTGCAAAGAATTATTGAGGTAAACAAAAGAATTTTCTGAGATAAATTTGAGATATACAAAGGAGGGGACAATCTGTCCCCTCTTTTTGATAAAAAAACACAACCAAACATGGACAAAGTAACAGTATTAGGTCTGATAAAGGACAAACTGGAAGGCACCGACAAATTCCTTGTGGATATGCACATCTCGAGGGATAACCGCATCAGCGTGGCCATCGACGGCGACAACGGTGTAACCATCGACGACTGCATAGAGCTGAGCCGCCACATCGAACAAAACCTCAACCGCGACGAGGAGGATTTCGAACTCAACGTGGCCTCGGCAGGTCTCGACAACCCGCTCAAGCTGCACCGCCAGTACGTGAAAAACGTAGGCCGTTTTCTTGCAGTAACCACCACCGACGGCGAAAAAACCACCGGAAAACTGCTCGAAGTAACCGACAACGACATTACCATACTGCCCGACAACACCCCGCGCCGCAAAAAACAGGAGCCCGAAGCAGACAACACAAAGACAATTTCTTTCGACGACATTCAAACAGCAAAAATAATAGTAAAATTCTAATACAAAACATCATGGAAACATCAAATTTGATTGATTCTTTTTCCGAATTCAAAGAATTTAAAAACATCGACCGCGAGACGTTGATGCGCATATTGGAAGACGTATTCCGCAGTGCCCTGATAAAACGCTACGGCACCGACGAGAATTTCGACATAATAGTGAACGTGGACAAGGGCGACCTCGAGATATTCCGCAACCGCGAGATTGTAGAAGACGACAAGGTTGAGGACGACAAAAACCAGATAGCCTACTCCGAAGCCATCAAGATAGAAGCCGACTTCGAGGTTGGCGAAGAACTGTCGGAACGTATCAGCATGAAAGACTTCGGCCGCCGCGACATACTGGCCATCCGCCAGAACCTTGTGGCCAAAGTGCAGGACTACGAACGTACCGCCATCTACCAGAAATACAAAGAAAAAGTAGGTCAGATAATCGTCGGAGAGGTGTATCAGGTGTGGAACCGCGAGATACTTGTTCAGGACGAGGAAAAAATCGAACTGGTGCTCCCAAAATCGGAACAGATTCCCGCCGACCACTACCGCAAAGGCGACACCATACGCGCCGTGGTGCTGAAAGTGGAACCCAAGAACAACAACCTCGTAATCACCATCTCACGTACATCGCCCATATTCTTGGAACGTCTTATGGAAGCCGAAGTGCCGGAAATCTACGACGGCCTCATCACCATACGTAAGATTGTCCGCGAACCGGGCGAGAAAGCCAAAGTTGCCGTTGAGTCGTACGACGACCGTATCGACCCCGTGGGCTCCTGCGTGGGAATGAAAGGCGGCCGCATACACGGCATAGTACGCGAGCTTCGCAACGAAAACATCGACGTTATCAACTTCACCACCAACCCCGAACTGTACGTGCAACGCGCACTCAACCCCGCCAAGATAACTTCCATCAAGATACTCGAAGACGAGAAAAAAGCTGAAGTGTTCATGCACTCCGAAGATGTGTCGCTTGCCATCGGAAAAGGCGGCCACAACATCAAGCTGGCCAGCAAGCTCACCGGCTACGAAATCAACGTGTACCGCGCCGACGACGAAGGCTACGAGGAAGACGTTGACCTGCAGGAATTCTCCGACGAGATAGAACAGTGGATCATCGACGAACTGAAACGCATCGGCTGCGACACCGCCAAGAGCGTGCTCGCCATTCCCGCCGACGAACTGCTGCAACGCACCGACCTCGAAGAGGAGACTATCAACAACGTGCTGCAGATACTCAAAGCCGAATTCGAAAAATAATAATGAATAAGTGAAATAAAAAGTGCAGGAACCACAGAAAGAAAGTATGAATTAAAGCAAGGAGGAACAATGTCAGAAGAAACAAAAAGTATCAGATTAAGCAAAGCCGCAAAGGAATTCAACATCGGCGTAAGCACCGCCGTTGATTTCCTCAAAAAGAAAGGACATCAGATTGACGACAATCCCAACACGAAAATTCCGGAAGAGTTGTACAACCTTCTTGCGAAAAATTTCCAGTCGGAACGCGCTGTAAAGGAGAACGCCGACAAGATACAGATTTCCACCACGGTGAAAAACTCCGCCGTGCTGGACGCATCGAAAGAACAGAAAGACGAAACCTCCGAACAGCCCAAAGCTGACGACAAGGAGACGGCTGCCAAAACTGTCGCCAAAAAGGCTGCGGCCAAAGAGGAAGCCAAATCCTCCGAACCCGCTCCCGCCAAAGAGCCTGCCAAGAAAGCAAAAACCAAAGCCAAGGCAGAGCCCAAAGCGAAAGCCGAGCCCGCCGAAGAGCCCGAACAGGAGAAGAAGGAAGAGGTGAAAGAGGAGCCCAAGACAAAGATAATAGCTCCCGACACCCAAATCCCCGACGTGGCCACCGACCTTTCTGTGAAAGTCGTCGACCGTATCGACATTGACGCCATCACCGAGCAGAACCGTCCCACCAAAAGGACCAAAGAGCAGAAAGAGAAAGAACGCAAGGAGCGCAAAAAAAACTCCGAAGCCATCACCAAGGCAATGGAGAAAGCCGCCCATGAAGCCGAAGCGGAATCGCAGAAAGAGGAGGAAGCTCCCAAACCCGAACCCGCTCCCAAGCCCGAAACCATCAAGGCTGTGGCTCCTAAGCTCGAAGGTCCCAAGATTCTGGGCAAGATAGACCTGCCGACACCCGAACAACGCACCAAACCCTCCAAGAAAGAGGAAGGCGGACGTAAGAAAAAACGTAAACGCATAGGCGAAGGCCCCGTGGATATCAACAACCCCAATAACCAAGGCGGCAATGCTCCCAAAAAGAAAGAACAACGCAACGAACAGCCCGCAGGACAAGGTGGCGGCAAGAAACGCGACAAGAAAAAAGCCGCCAAACAGCCCGTGGTGATCGACGAGAAAGAAATCGAAAAACAGATTCACGACAACCTTGCCCGTCTGGCTCCTATGGGTAAGTCGAAGACCTCCAAACACCGCCGCGAGAAACGTAAGAAAATACAAGAGCAGATCGAAGACCAGCAGATGATGGAAATGGAGAGCCAGAATGTGCTCAAAGTAACGGAATTTGTCACCGCCAACGACCTGGCCACCATGATGAACAAACCCGTTAACGAAATCATCTCCACCTGCTTTATGGTGGGCATACCCATCTCCATCAACCAGCGTCTGGGCGCCGAAACCATACAACTCATCGCCGACGAGTTCGGATTCCAGATCAACTTTGTCAGCGCCGAGGTGGTGGATGCCATAAGCGAGATTGAGGAGCACGACAGCGAGAGCGACCTCAAGCCCCGCAACCCCATCGTTACCGTTATGGGACACGTGGACCACGGTAAGACATCGCTGCTCGACTACATACGCAAGACCAACGTCATTGCCGGTGAGGCCGGCGGCATCACCCAGCACATAGGTGCCTACGAGGTGGAGATGCCCGACGGACGTAAGATAACCTTCCTCGACACCCCCGGTCACGAAGCCTTCACCGCCATGCGTGCCCGCGGCGCCAGCATCACCGACATAGCTATCATCGTGATAGCCGCCGACGACAAAGTGATGCCGCAGACAGTTGAAGCCATCAACCACGCACAGGCCGCCAACGTGCCTATTGTATTTGCCATCAACAAGATAGACAAACCCGGCGCCGACCCCGACCGCATCAAGACAGAGCTGGCCAACATGAACCTCCTTGTAGAGGAATGGGGCGGCAAATACCAGAGTCAGGACATCGCCGCCAAAAAAGGCATCAACATCGACCTGCTGTTGGAGAAGGTGCTGCTCGAAGCCGAGATGCTCGACCTCAAGGCCAACCCCAACAAACGTGCCAAAGGCACCATCATCGAGTCGTCGCTCGACAAAGGCCGCGGATATGTGGCCAAGATTCTGGTGCAGGACGGCACCATACGCCAAGGCGACCCCGTGGTGGCAGGCAGCCATTTCGGACGTGTGAAAGCCATGTACAACGAACGTAACCAGATAGTGAAAGAGGCCGGCCCATCGACTCCCGTGCTGCTGCTCGGACTCGACGGCGCACCGCAGGCCGGCGACACTTTCAACGTGATGGAAAACGAGAAAGAGGCCAAAGAAATTGCCACACGCCGTCACCAGCTGCAACGCGAGCAAAGCATTCGCACACAGACACATATCACCCTCGACGAGATCGGCCGCCGCATAGCCCTCGGCGATTTCAAGGAGCTGAACCTCATCGTGAAAGGCGACGTGGACGGATCGGTGGAAGCCCTCTCCGACTCGCTGCTGAAACTCTCCACAAGCGAGGTGCAGGTGAACGTGATACTCAAAGGCGTGGGACAAATCACCGAATCGGACGTGCAGCTGGCCATAGCCTCCAACGCCGTCATCATCGGATTCCAGGTGCGTCCTTCGCTTACAGCACGCAAGCTGGCCGAAGCCGAACAAATCGACATACGTCTGTATTCCATCATCTACACCGCCATCAACGAGCTGAAAGACGCTATCGAAGGCATGCTTTCGCCCGAAATTCAGGAGAAAGTGGTGGCCAACCTCGAAGTGCAGGAGACTTTCCGCATCTCCAAAGTGGGAACCATTGCCGGTTGTGTTTGCCTCGACGGAAAAATCAACAAAAACACCAACGTGCGCGTTATCCGCGACGGTATTGTGGTTTACACCGGAAACCTCGCCTCCCTCAAACGTTTCAAGGACGAGGTGAAAGAGGTGGTGTCGGGACAGGACTGCGGTCTGAACATCGAGAATTTCAACGACATCAAGGTTGGCGACATTATCGAAGGCTACGAACAAATCGAGATAAAGAGAAAACTGTAGTCGTCGCCATTTCGAGTAAAACCAATTCAAGGGAAATCCGAAAGGGTTTCCCTTTTTTTGTGATTTTGAGGCCGATGGAGACTGACATTGTGGTCGCTGCGCTCAAAACTAATTATTTCTTTTGACCACAGATTACACGGATTTAACAGATTTATATATGGAGGTTATATAAAATATGAATTATTTAAAAACACCTGTTTTCTTGCAATTTTTGGTTCGTTATTTCTCGTGTTTTTAGATGTTTTATTTAGAAAAATTTGGTTCAAAATTATAAAAAAAAAGATATAAAAAACCACAAAATCTCACCTCGAACAGACAAAAAAAAGGCAAAAACAAAGCTTAATGCGACGAAAAACAGCAATGGCTAATTCTTTGTTTATCAAATAATTGTACTGACACAAAACAAAAATAGGACAAAATTTTTGGCTAATCGGAAAAAAAGTCGTACCTTTGCACTCGCAAAAAGAGATAGTTTGCACGGGAGCATAGCTCAGTTGGTTCAGAGCATCTGCCTTACAAGCAGAGGGTCATAGGTTCGACTCCTATTGTTCCCACGAAAAAAAGGACTTCGTTTCGGAGTCCTTTTTTATTTACATGTGAGGTTGAGTTGTTGAATTGTTGAGTTGTTTAACTGAAAACTGCAAACTCAAAACTACAAACTCATTAAAAATCCTTGAACTCTGAACTAAAATGGTCGCTCGTCATTTGTCCTTTGACTTTAGACTTTTGACCTTTGACTAATCTCGTTCCGCTCTCCGAGTTCCGCATTCCGAATTGAAAAAAAAATCGTATCTTTGCAAACTCAAACAACAAATAAAAAACATCAAAAAAATGAAAAAAACAGCTTTATTTTTAACCACTGTGGCACTGGTTCTTATGAGCGGATGCGGCAACAAAAACGCTGAACCTGCTGCCACCCAAGAAAAATCGGATATGCAGAAAAAAGTAGAGGAATTTGCCGAGGTCACCCTCACCACCGACCTCAGCGTGCTCAGCGAGAAAGAGCGCCAGATTATTCCTATCTTCATCCAGATTGCCGAAATTATGGACGACCTGTTCTGGCAGCAGACCTACGGCGACAAAACTCTGCTCGACACCATCAGCGACCCGTGGATGAAAGACTTCGCCATGATTAACTACGGTCCGTGGGAACGTCTGAACAGCAACAAGCCTTTCGTGCCCGGCTACGGCGAGAAACCAAAAGGTGCCTGCTTCTACCCCACCGACATGACCAAGGAGGAGTTCGAGGCTCTGGCCGACAACGCAAAAACCAGCCTCTACACCGTGCTTCGCCGCAACGACGAAGGCAAACTCACCGTGGTGCCCTACCACGAAGCCTACAAAGAACAGCTTGCCAAAGTCGACTCCCTTATGGGCGAAGCCATAGCTCTGGCCGAGAACGCCGGACTGAAGAAATACCTCACCGAACGCCGCAAAGCCTTCCAAACCGACGAATACTACAATAGCGACATCGCTTGGATGGACATGAAAGACGGCCTGCTCGATTTTGTGGTTGGTCCTATCGAAAACTACGAGGACGAACTCTTCGGCTACAAAGCCGCCTACGAGGCTTTCATCCTTGTGAAAGACCAGAAATGGAGCGAAGACCTCGCCAAATTCACCAAGATGCTGCCCGAACTGCAGAAAAACCTGCCCTGTGACCCCAAATATAAAAAGGAACTCCCGGGCACCGACTCCGACCTCAACGTTTACGACGTAATCTACTACGCCGGCGACTGCAACTCGGCCTCCAAGACCATCGCCATCAACCTACCCAACGACGAGAAAGTGCACGTGAAAAAAGGCACCCGTCGTCTGCAGCTGAAAAACGCCATGAAAGCCAAATTCGACCACATACTGCTGCCCATCTCCAACTTGCTTATCGACGAGTCGCAGATCGACAACGTAACCTTCGACGCTTTCTTCAGCAATGTTACTTTCCACGAAGTGGCCCACGGACTTGGCGTTAAAGTTACCACCAAAGGCGAAAGCCTCCGTGCATCCCTCAAGGAACAGTACAGCGCATGGGAAGAAGGCAAAGCCGACATCCTTGGCCTGTATATGGTTCAAAGCCTTATCGAAAAAGGCGAGATTACCAACATCACTGTTGAGGATGCTTACGTAACTTTCATCGCCGGACTGCTCCGCTCGGTACGTTTCGGTGCCGGCGAGGCCCACGGCCAAGCCAACATGATGTGCTTCAACTATTTCGAGGACAACGGCGCTTTCGAACGCACCAAAGAAGGCAAATATAAAGTGAATATGGACAAAGCCCAGGAAGCCCTCAAAGGCTGGGCCGCCAAGATTCTGCAGGTGGAAGGCGAAGGCGACTACGCCGAAGCTAAGAGCTACCGCGAAAAGAACGGTATTGTACGTCCCTCGCTGCAGGAGAGCCTCGACAAAATCTCCGAAGCCAACATTCCCGTTGACATCCGCTACAACCAAGGCATGAAAGCCCTCGGTCTGGAGAAATAAAAACACTGCTTTTTAGCAACTTAAGAGCCGCCAATACGAGCGGCTCTTTTTTTTGCCGTCGGTTATAATACGGTTTCGGTTTACGATTCTGTTTCCCCTTTGTATTTCTTTTTTCTCTTGAAATATGAAGAAACATTCTGTGAATGTTTCGATAGCGTAGCGGAGAACAAATAAACATTCTGTGAATGTTTCGATAGCGTAGCGGAGAACAAATAAACATTCTGTGAATGTTTCGATAGCGTAGCGGAGAACAAATAAACATTCTGTGAATGTTTCGATAGCGTAGCGGAGAATTGACAAACATTCTGTGAATGTTTCGATAGCGCAGCGGAGAAAGATGTTCTCCGCCACTTTGTGGCTATCGGAACAGCCACTGGCGGTTCCTTCACATTCCTTCCACCGCGCCACCGATTTTTTGCAAAAATCGTTTGGTTGGGGCAGGTGCCGTTTGTGCTAATAGTGGTTATATGTTGCTGTCCAACTGCCATTTACGGTCCTGTAGTTCAGGGTCATTGGTGTGTATTGGTAAGTTTTGGTCGCCCAACCTGCTTGCAATGCGTTCCATGCCGTTGTAGTAGTGCTTCGTATAATAGCCGTTGCTATTAAAGTTCAAATAGCTGTTGGGGTAGAACATGGCGGTGTGGGGGTTAAAGCTTACGTTTTCCAAACGGCCGTTCACCCAGTTGGGGTTTAGGTCAAAACTGTATTTGTATGTGCGGGTGTTGGCGGCGTTGTAGCCGTAGTGTACGTATAGCAGGTTTTCATACATATATGCCTGTAGGTTGCCGTTTGCAGTAAAACGGTAGTGCTCAATTTCGGGCTGGTTGCCGGGGATATTGGTCTCCCTGCGTTGCAGGCTGCCGTTTATGCCGTACTGCTCGTTCACGTTGGTGCCGTCGGCATAGCTTATGTTGTTTGGGGCAAAGGCGGTCTGCCCTTCATTTAGGCTGCCGTAGCTGTAATAGCGTGTCTGGCTGGTGGTTGTGTTGCTGGCAAGGTCGGTCTGTTGCAGGCCGTACTGCTGTATCTTACCCCACGGGCCGTAGGTTACGCTCAGGGCGTAGGTCTGAGCGTTGGCGGCGCTTACCAGCTGGTTTGTACTGTCGTAGGCAAAGTTTTCCGTAAAGGTCTGGTTTGGCAGCCACGGGTAGCTGCTTACGGCCTGCGTAATGTTGCCTACAAGGTCGTAGGTGTATGCCGTGTGCGACAGCTGGCTGTTGCCGCTAAGGGTTGTTATGTCCGTCAAACGGCGGTTTTGCGGGTGGTAGGCGTACTGCATCTTAAGGCCGTTGCCGTACTTGCGGCTTGTAACGGCCCCAAACTTGTCGTACAGCACGCTGTCCAGATAATTGCTCATCTTAAACAGCTGTCCGCCGCGGTCGTAGTCGTAGCTCACCGTCTCGCCGTCGGGGTAGGTTATGGAGGTGGTGCGTCCCCAGCTGTCGTATTCGTACTGCGTGGTAAGGGCAAGGTCGGTGGCAAGGAAAGGCAGCGCGTAGGTGCGGGTCTCGGCGGTAACCTCGCCCATGCTGCCGTAGCTGTAGTCCATGCGTCCGCTCTCGTCCAGCACTGAGGCCACGCGGCCGGCGTAGTCGTAGCTATATACCGTGGGCAGGGTGCTGTCGCTGAGGTCGGCAAAAGCCTCATCCTGAAGCGTGTATGTGGACGAACAGTTGTTCATAAATTATTTTTTTCTCACAAAAACCAATTCTCCAAACTTGATTTTTTGTTTATTACCACATATTTTGTCATAACTGTAACCTGAATATATAGGAACTCTGATTGTATCACCAAACTCTCCGCCTGCGGCATTTAATCCTGTTGTTTGCCAAACATAATAATACCTGCTCATATAAAAAACTGGAATAACTCCACACACAGATTCCCAATAATACTTAAAATACAATTCATTACCCATAAATGATACTGGATGCCATCCCCCACGATAGCATTTTTTTCGTTCTTCAATATTCATTATTATTCTTGGAATATCCGCATATTTTAAAATGCTATCATTATTTGCATACCGTTCATTTTTGATGTGATTTGAGTCATTGTAGAGCGTTATTCCAAGCACACAAGAAGAATCGTATATTCCTATCAATTGCTGGTCCTTTAAAGTTTTACTGTTTTTCCAGAACATACAGTTTTTCAGGGCTGTATCGTTCCATTCAAACCAATGAAACCATTCCGTATAAACCTCCTTGAAAACCAATTTCATGTGAAAAATACTGTCTTCGTATTCAAATGGCAATGCTTCGTAATAGGAAACAAAAACTCCCCGTTCTTTGGACTCTTCCGAAGAGTTTGATGCCCACCATTTAGCAGTGCCCTTTCCAGTTTTAAACGAACAACAATTCAATAAAACACAAAAAACAATAATTATTAGAACAATACTATACTTTTTCATTTTATTTCGGGAATAATGTTTGTTGACCAGGATTAATCATACGTATTTTTTCAAAAGTAATAAAAGGAACAGTACCTTTCCCAACATAAATAGCTGGCTGATATAAAACACTCATGGGATCACCAACAGGTGGGGAAAATAATTTTACATCGGCTTTTTTCAAAGCATATGTTACCGCCTGAGAACAATTATTGAAAAAGAAATTGTAATCTTCATTCAATTTTTTTTCCATCCCTTTTACGATTTTGCTATCTTGCTCATGTGTTGTTGGTAAAATGTACGCTTTTGTATAATATGTACCTCCTTCACCATCATGTTTTTCTGTGTTTTCTGTTGAATTATTTAAAAATTCTTGAACAGAGTTAAAACCATATTCTTTTTCCCCTCCATATCCAATATCATCCGTAGTTCCTCTCACTCTACCAGAAACTTGTTTTAAATTACCGTCATCATCTCCATTTTTTGAATATAAAAACCATTTATAAGTATCTCCAACTTTTTTCTGTATCAAAATAGCCATATGCCCCAATCCTCTAACGGCATTTCCTGCTAAAAGAATCGCTACACTATCCCCACTCGGGTCTATGTATTTGATTGGGTTGTTCATGCAGTAGCCGTATGGAGACATAAAAGGATATTTTTCGAACAACCTGTCCCTACTCACAAACACCGGTGGCGCATAATACCTCGCCTCGTAGTAGTACATCCCAGTCTCCTCATCAAGTTCCTTGGCGTTAAAGGAGTACTTGGGTATTACACCATTTCCAAAACTACTATTATGCTCGTTAGTAATCTCACCAAACGGAGCATACAAAA
>JAEEGG010020096.1_pt1 | contig 13390 bp, 9 predicted proteins | sample 9134161 | NCBI WGS metagenome assembly JAEEGG01 (sample SAMN16246543, study PRJNA631951) | gut metagenome | biome: gut microbiome; feature: rumen; material: CR-attached | host: Bos | place: Iran: Karaj | collected 2018-10 | reverse complement strand
GAAAAGGAGCTTCAAAAGGCAAAAAGTGAAAATCCTGGCAAACCTGTTATCAACCCAATGGAATTCTGGCTCAACCGATACGGAACTGTGGATAAGGATAAAATTGCAGAAGACACAGAAGAAATTACCAGGCAGCAGGACAGAAGTTATGTGCTTAATATGAAGCCGGAGGCTGTGCTGGATTTGCATGGACTGCATCAGGATGAGGCATATATCAATCTTGAAAGGTTTATTACAGACTGCAAAAGACGCGGACTTCGTAAGGTCTTAATCATACATGGCAAGGGCATTCACACGCATGGGTCAGACCCGGTTCTTGGAGAAGTTGTACGTCGTTTTATCGAAAGTGACAGACGCTGCGGACAGTCGGGACATCCTAAAAACAAAGCAGAAGGCGGAACCGGCGCTACCTGGATTATATTAAAATGATTCCGTCCTTGAGACACCAGCCTTCGGTCTGGCCAAAACGGATAAAATACCAGTTGCCGGACTGCGAAATAATCTGGACACGGTTACCGCATGGAAGCTCTGATTTTACTCCCGCATTTGCTTCCGGGATTGAATAAACCTGGCTTCCTGTTGTAATGCCATATTTTTTGGTACCCAAAACCAGCGTATAAATAAACAGACTCAGAGAACAGACAAGCACAATAACCAGTCCAACCGCTGCTGCATTATTTTTGCGCCTGATAAAAAATACAAACAGCACAATCACACCACAAACTAAAACTGCAGCAAGGTAAATCCACATAAGTGCAAATTCCTTCTGACTATAAGGCAGTCCCCTTGCCTGTTCTGCTCTGGCACGAAGCTTACGGTTTTTATGTAAAAGCAGGAACGAATGTTTTTCTTTTGTTCTAAGCTGTGCAAGAAGCAGCGCATCATCTGCGGTAACTGCTTCTGTTCCTATGTAATCGGGTTCAAAATAAGAAGCATCAAAGGCATCGCTAAAAAGCTGATTCCCGTCATCAGTCTGGCCGCTGCGTGCTTTAAGAACAGTTACTTTTATCTGCGGCATCGGAACTTCTTCTCTGTCTCCGTTATAAGAAATTGCAGTAATCTTAAATTGAGGAAAAGTCATCTGGCCGTTTACTAAAGGAGTCCATTCAAAATCGCTTACAGGAATGAGCTCGTCGGAAACAATTTTTTCACGCTGCTTTAACTGGGTAAACTCATAGACCTTTGTCTGTTCAAAAAGAGAATCTTTTGGAAGCTCCCACGAAAACTGAAAAAGCTGGGTTGCATGACGCAGGCATACTTTAAAATGAATTGTCTGTCCCGCATAAACTGTAAGAGGAACGTTCTGACCGCGGTCTGTAACAATTACACAGGAAGGACGAACTTCTTTTGGATTAACTCCAATCGTAACAGAATCAAAAGGAATGCGGCGGCGGGAGTTTTTAATTTTTACGGTAAGAGATGGCAGAGTGTACGTTCCTTCTTTAGAAAAGGAATACCATATTTCTATTCTGGTTCCACCCTCCGACTCCACCTTGCGTAAGGTTTTAAAAGCAGCAGTCTCGGTTTCTTCGGGCATGGAAATATCAATCTGTCCGGGCAGAGTATATGGAAGCTGGGCTTCAAATTTTATATCGGTGTTTACATACAGGTTCTGATTTTCGGCAGCAGTAAGTCTTATGGACTGTAAGATTGCATTGGTAAGAGTCTGGGCAAAAATACGGGGAGTGCCTGCAGCAAGCCAGACCACCGCACCAAGCACAAATGCTAATAATCGTCCGAAAGATTTTGAGCCTGATTTACTTCGCTGTTTTTCCATTGCTTCTGATCATTCTCCTTTATTCGTTCAAAGACTGCTTTTTCCATATCTTTATTATCGCCGTTTTCTTCGGCAGATGGCGTTGCCTGACTCTGACTGTGGCGCACATTTACTTCTACACTCTGAATAGAAAGCTCAAGATTAATTTTTGCATCTACGCTCGTACTGTCTGCTTCAAGAGCCTTTTTAAAATATTCAACTGCATGTTCGTAATCTTCGTTTTTGTGTGCAATTATTCCCGCATTATAATAAGCGCCGTAACGGATTGCTTGAGGTGCACTCTGGTCAATTTCAAAATATTTTTCCATTGCAGCTTCGTCTTCTCCTAGCAGAGAATAGGCAGTTGCAAGGTCAAAGGTAACATACTGTAAAGTCTGACTGCTGCTGTCACGCTGTTTTTCTTTTTCCTTTGCAGAATTAAAAAATGAAACAGATTTGGAATACTGTTTTTGTGCAAAGGCAAAGGTTCCTTTTACAACATCCCCGGTAGAATCAGAACAGCCGGTTAAAGTTCCGCACACAACAAGGCAGAAACATAGTGTAAACGCAAGCGACGAAGCCTTTTTTACACGTTCAAAATCAAACTCTGTAAACAGATAGCTAAAGCTGTAGAATAAAACCGCAAGCAAAAGGAAAAGCTTAAAGCGAGGAACAGGTTTTGCTTCGTACGAAACAAACTGATTTCCACTTTCCTTAATCTGATTTAAAAGCTTTAAGGCAGAACCCTTTTCTATATAATTCATAAAAAGAACATCTGTCTGATTTTTATAAAAACCAAGATTCTTTTTTGCGTCTTCTATTGTAGACTGGATTTTTGCAGAACGCAGGGCCGACATTACGGTTGTAGTTCCGTCCCCTGCAAGCACTGCACTTTCGGTCTCGCTTCCAAAACCAATTATGGTTACGCTTATGCCCGCTTTTATACATTCGCTTAGCGCCTGCTTAAGATGATTGTCTGTTTCTTCGCCGTCGGTAAAAACCCAGATACGTCCAATGCTGGAATAATTTTCGGAGAAGGTTTCTTTGGCTTTGAGGATTCCCTTGCCTATACTTGAACCGGGCACTGTCATGAGCGACGGAGACATTACGTTTAAAAGTGAATCTATCATTGTGTAATCGTCTGTAAGCGGAATGGCCGCAACTCCGTCTCCCTTTGCAAGAACAACAGATGCACTTACTCCGTTCATGTGTTCCAAAAGCTCCTTGGAATATTCAGCAGCAGCCCCTAATCTTGTTAGTCCGCCCTTACAATCCTTTGCGAGCATACTGTTGGAAATATCATAAACAAGACTTACCGCAGCACCACTTTTCTGTACTGGCACAAGATAGGTTCCCCAGTGAATATCTGCATAAGACAAAAGCAGCATTATAAAGCTAAGCGCAAGAAAAGCAGAACGCACAAATAAAATCTTTTTATAACGGAAGCTCATCATCTCGCGCAGAATTACGCGCTTGATAAACCAGCCGGCTGCAAAAAGAATGAGCGCCCACAAAAGGATTTTTTTATAAAAGCTCTGGGTAACTGTGCGGAAGGTATAGTTCTGAACTACATCTTCGGACTTGGCAACACTTTCAAAAATCTTTATAAAATCTTCCAGCGAAGTAACTTCAAAATAGCGGCCGCCTCCAATGGAAGCAATGCGCCTTAAGCCCGCAGAATTAAAGTTAGAATCAAGATAACCTGAATATTCCTTGCCGGTTGCAGGATCTATGTATTCAAGAGGCACGGTTCCTTTTGTACCAATTCCCACAACATAAACTGTTATGCCGTTAGAGGCTGCTAACTGTGCTGCAGTTTCGGGGTGAATCTGGCCTGCGTTATTTTCTCCGTCAGTAAGAAGGATAATTGCACGCTTTTGCGCCCCGGAAGAAACAAGGTGGCATACTGCAGTACTAAGCCCGTCCCCTATTGCAGAACCATTTCCAAGAATACCAACACTTACTTCGTCTATGCGCTTGAGGAAGGTTGTATGGTCACTGGTTGGAGGCACATAGACACTGGCTTCGCTTCCAAGCACGACAAGTCCAAAGCGGGTTCCGTCATGTGCAAGGGCCAGCTGCTTTATTGTAGACTTTGCAGATTCAAGACGGGTTGTTACTCCTGTATCCCTTGTACCCATATCCCGGGCTGCCATGGAAGGAGAAGTATCAAGAACAAAAACAATGTCGCTTCCTAAAGAGGTATAAACCTTTTCCTGCCTTGTTATTACAGGATCTGCAAGAGCAGCTACTGCAAACAAAAAGCCTGTAAACATGATGAGTCTTGCAAGTACAGAAATAATTTTTCTTACCCTGCCGTTCCAGCTAAAGGCTTTGCCATTCCAGTCTGCAAGCACTGCAGAAAAAGTAAGCGGCTTAAAAATCTTTAAAAAGCGCAGTAAAAATAAAAGAGGAATCAAAAGTAAAAGCAAAAATGCTGCGGGGTTTTGAAACTCAAACATTTTTCTTTGGCTCCTCCTCTATTATGTTTATATCATTAATAAGATTGTTTATGAGTGTGGCGGCTTCTCCATCTTCAAAAACAGCGTTGCGCGCCTTTGAAAAACGAATATAGTCTGTGCGCACAAAGGTCGCAATTATATCTTCAAAAGCATTCCGGCGGTTTTCGTCTGCAAGGCCCCCTGTTGCTTTATCAAACGCAAGACTCATTTCGGATGTAAGGGTTTTTGTAAAAGGATATGCAAGGCGTACTTCCAGATACTCGCGCATAATTTTCTGGAGTTTTGTAGAAAGCTCCGATGCACTGTCTGACTGTGTCATCAGGGCTCTAAGTTGCTTTACTGCAATTTTTTTATTTCGTGCATAACGGCGGCGCAGCTTAAGATTTTTAGCCCAGAAAATAATTGCCTGGCGTTTTACCAAAAGTCTTATTGCAACAATAAGAAAAATTACAAACAGCGCAAGGCCTGCATAAATCTTATAAGCAGTTCCCGGCAAAAGCAGCGGAGACATATAGGTTCTTAAGCCCTGAACCTCCTGTTGCTCTACAAGAGAAAGAACAGAAATATCATCAAAATGAATTACGCCAACATCAGCAATTTCAAAATCGGGGAAAGTAATTTTTCCTGTATGCCAGGGAACAAAGCTCAAAACCAGAGTGTAGTATCCCTGTTCGCCCTGCTGTATTGTTACCGAGGTAATATCATAAAGAGAAAAATCTGGATCTGTAATAAAGCAGTCCATGGAAACAGCGCTGGCTGCGATTGCGTTCTCGTGCTTAAACGAACAGCGGAGCTCTGTTTTGTCGCCAATGTATACCGATTTTGGGAAAACTGTCTGCTGGGTCTGAATATAAATCATTTTTTAGCTCCAAAAACCTGGCCCAAAAGCACAAGCGGGTCATCAGAAGCGTTCATTACATAAGAAAGGATTCCATGCTTAATACAGTTTTCCCTCCATCGCCAGACCATACTTTCATTACGGTTTTTCCATTCTTCACGAAAGCGCGAAGAAGAAGTTGGCAGCACCATCTTAAGGTCGCTTTCCATATCCTTAAAGGTAACAGAACCCAGCGAAGGCAGCATTCTGTCAAACTCATCGGTAAGGCGGATTGCAACAACATCATTTTTTTGCGAAAGCTTTATAAGAGGTGTTTCCCAGTCCGCGCTGCGAAAATCAGAAATTACAAAAACCAGCGAACGCTTGCGTAAGATTTTTGCGGCACCAATAAGCGCGTTTCCAAGCACAGAACCGTTTACCCTCTGGCTCGGAAGCTTATCCAGATGTGTAAGCAAAAGCATGGTGCGTTCCTTGCCCGACTGAGGCTTGCACGAAAAATGAATCTGTCCGTCAAAAAAAACTGCTCCAACAGGACAGCCATTCATTTCTGCTGCAAGCGTTACTAAAGCCGCAAGATTTGCACCTGCCGCATACTTTACAGGATTCTTATTACCGCAGTCCACAAACATGGAGGCGGAGGAATCCATTACAATAAAAATCTGCAGCTCGCGTTCTTCTTCAAAAACCTTTACAAAGGGGCGGCCCATTCTGGCAGTAACGTTCCAGTCAATTGAGCGGATATCGTCTCCGCGGATATAATCGCGAACCCCTGAAAATTCAATGCCCTGGCCGCGATACAGAGAACGGAAATTTCCATTCTTCATGCCTTCGGCAAGCGACTGTGCCTGTATGCGTAGGAATGAGGCTTTTTGTACTAAAGATTCGCTGTCAATGTATCCCATTTACGGAACCGGAATAAAATCAAGAATGCGGCTGATGATTTCGTCTGCGGTAATATTGTCGGCAGCAGCCTCGTACGAAAGAACAAGACGATGACGCAGAACATTATTTGCAACAGCTTTAACATCTTCGGGCAAGACAAAATCGCGTCCTGCAAAAAGTGCGTTTACCTTAGCACACTGCAGCATTGCAATGCCCGCACGAGGAGACGCACCAAAATGAATGTAGCGTGTAATATCGTGCGAAGATTTTTCTTTGGTTGCCGCAACTGGACGGGTAACCGCAAGAATATTTACAATGTAATCTACTATTTTATCATCACAGGTAATGCTGTCTGCAGCCTTGCGCATATCCAAAAGCTGGGCGGTTGTAAGCACAGTCTGCACAGGAATTGCAGGCGCCTTGCCGCAGGATTTTACAATGAGCTTTTCATTTTCGGCAGCAGGATAATTTACTACGAGCTTCATCAAAAAGCGGTCCAACTCTGCTTCCGGGAGATTGTAGGTTCCTTCCTGCTCTACCGGGTTTTGGGTTGCAAGAACAAAGAATGGAGAAGGCAGCTTATAGGTTTCTTCACCAATTGTAACCTGACGCTCTTCCATTGCTTCGAGCATGGCCGACTGAACTTTAGCTGGCGCACGGTTTATTTCATCTGCAAGAATTACGTTTGCAAAAACAGGTCCTTTGCGCACGCTGAACGTTCCCTTGTTCTGTTCATAAATAAGAGTACCCGTAACGTCAGCTGGCAAAAGGTCCGGCGTAAACTGAATACGCTTAAAATCCAGACCCAATATTTCTGCAATAGTTTTGATTGCTAAAGTTTTTGCAAGACCAGGCACACCTTCTACAAGAACATGTCCGTCTGCAACAAAGGCAGTAAGAATATCATTAATGAGTGCGTCCTGACCTACAAGTCGCTTGGCACACTCAGCACGGCATTTATTAATTAAATCAACATATTTTTCCATGGGTTGCTCCTTAGTTATCAAATACTTTCTTGCGCCATTCGGCTTCGTAGTCGCTGATTGGAGTTTTGCTGTCGGTGGTAATTGCGTTGGTCAGGTATGGCTCAACAACAACAGATTTGTAGGAATCCCAGCGTACAGGAAGCTTCTGCGGAACCTTTAAAAGATGTGCCGGCGGAAGATTTGTCAAAAGCTGGTTATAGTAAATCGGGAACACATGCTCGGTTACATCACGAAGCGAAGAAAAGCCATCTGCAATTCCAAACATTTCGTTGTTCAACTGCATCTGAATCTTGCGTTCCAGAATTGATTTTTGATTTTCGGAATTAAAGAACCAGGTAAGAAACTCTGTTGCTCCCTGTTCATTGCGTGCCTTTTTATAAATACCCATCATAGAGAATGAATCTTCTATAGGAATAAAGTCATCGCCCATTATCCAGCGGTAATCAATATTAAGCTCCTGTGAACGGATATTGCTGAACATATTGTTGCTGGTTGTACAGGCAAGAAGTGTGCGTCCCGAAGTAACCGCTCTGTAGTCCGGCATAGAAAGATATTTATAAGCAAAATCCTGTTCTTCCTGAGCCGAGCCGTTGTTTGTGTTTATCCAGTCGCGTACATAGTTTACGGCATTGCGGAGTCTAAGATCATTCCAGGCAACCGAGTTTTTATCAAGATGAAAATCTACGCCGTAAAGCTTGGTTGTAAGATAGAGAAAGTCTGCATTTACAGAAGGAATAAATCCAATTTTTGTAAACGAGCCCTTTGTATTCTGTTCGTTATAAGTAAGACCAGTTGCCTTTATCTGATTAAGCGAAAGTGTGTAGCTTTCTGTAATATAACTTGAATTAGCAGAATCAAAAATAATTACCGGAAGATTAAAGCTAACAGGAAGCAGGAACTGAGTTTTACGAACCTTACCTGCATCGAGCAGCTGTTCATAAAACATTGAAGAAGAAATTATCTGGCGGTCAAAAAGATAGTCGAGTGATTTGAACTGCTTGTTGGTTTTGTCGGTACGGAGCCAGGAACCTATTACAATATCAGGAGGAAGCTCGTCCTTTGCGGGTGGCAGCTCCTGGGCAGGATTTTCCTTGTATACAATTACGGCGTTACTGCCCGGATGTGTGCTGTTAAATAATTCTGTGTACTGTGCAAACTCTGCACAAGAAGTCCAGATTACAATGCGCTGCTGTTCTTCTTGGCGGCAGGAGGAAAAGAATATACAAAGGGCAAGCAAAAGCCCGCCCCAGAAAAATTTTTTATTCACCAGTTACATAGCCTCAGCTACATTATATATGGCAGAATAAACTTCTTCAATCTTTTCTTCGTCAATGCTAGAGAAGGCTACACGCAGGGTGTTGGCATCAATCTGAATGATTCCTATACCCTTTTCGGCCAGCAGCTTTTTGCGTATATCTTCTGCGTTACCGGTCTTTACGTTAAAGCTCATAAAGTAACCAGAGTTAAACGGAAGCGGTGTGAGTACAGAAGAAGTATGAGTATTTACAAATTTTCGTACTGCATCGTAGCGGCGCTTGAGCATTCCACGGAGTTCTTTCTTCTGTGCATCGTGTGCAGAATCCTTGAGCGCATGAAGTACAAGTGACTGGCTTGGAGTAGAAGAACAGCTAACCGAAGAACGGATCGCAGACATAAACTTAACCTGAAGTGCTGTAATCTGCTCGTCTGTAAGTCCCTTTGATGCAAAGGTGATAAAGCCTGTGCGGAAGCCCCATGCAAAGTCTTCTTTTGTAGGACCATCAGCCTTGATTGCAAGAATATTTTCGTGCATATCTGCAAAGTATGCAAATAAAGACTGAGGTTCAATATCGTCTTCGTAGTTGAGTCCAAAATATGCGTCATCGCTAAGAACGAGGACTTTTGCCCCACTCTCTGCAATTTCTTTTACAATGCGGCAGATTTCTTTTGCTTCGTCCTTTGTAGGGCTGTAGCCGCTTGGGTTCTGAGGAAAGTTGAGCAATACACGAACCGAACCATATTTAGCAGCATCGGCCTTCATTGCAGCTTCGAGGGCAGCGGTGTTAAAGGCGTTTCCGTCAAAGCACTTAAACTGATGGAACTCTGCATTGCGGCGTGCAGAACAGATAAGTTCGTAGTTATCCCAGCATGGATCTCCTGCAAGCAGAGGTTTATCTTCGTCAACAAAAATATCAGAAACATAAGAAAGCACTGCTGTAAGTCCAGGGACCAGGATTGGCAGAGAGATTTTTTTACCCGCAAGTGACGGATTTTTTTCTATAATTTTTTCTTTCCAAAGTGCGCGCAGGTCCGGATTTCCTGCAGTTTTAGCATAGGCTACAGTTTCGCGCGGATTAAAGTCCGGCATAGATTTTTTGTAAGAATCAAGCTCTATTGGAGTTCCGCCTGCAACAGCCATACCAATTGTACCGTTTGCAAGCTTTGCATCCTTAGCGGCTTCTGCGCCCTGAGAAATAATACCATTTGGAAAATAAAGACGGCGACCCATATCAGACATGAGTGCGTCTACAACCGACCCTTTAAGAGTCTCATTTAATTCTACTGCCAGTTTGTTCATAATGGTTGATATTATGGTAAAAACGCATAGAAAAGTCAATATTTTGTATTTTTATTCATGATTTTTGCATATTTATGCAGAAAGAAAACCGCACTTATGCAAGAAGTGTAAATATGTCTCCGGCCTGTGGCTGTGCACCGTTGAGAATGTATGGAGTTTTAAGAGCCTGCTGAAGCTGCTGCTGATAGTTTTTAATAAGCTGATCTGCGCGCTCCGGAGAAATGTCACCAACAGTTTTTGGTGCTTCATTCTTTATAGCAGACATGTGTTCGATGAGAGAATTAAGAATACGTAATTTGCTGATTGAAACCCCGTTCTGACCATTGCTTGCTGCAACCCCAGAAACGTGATCAAAATGTGAATAAAGAAGGGCAGTTTTGCTTACAGGAACATACAGTTTTCCCATAGCAGGGCTGCTGGCCATTGAGCTGCCGTATGAGAATGCATTGATATTTCCAATAGCGGATGTCATATTCTGCCTCCGCTATTATTATCGGAAATACATTTGGAATGATTAGAAAAAAAAAGGAGGGAGGAGCCCCTCCCTCGCTGCAAACGCAAAGCGTTTTCCGCTACCTACCCTGCGGGCTCAAACGCCGCCCGCAACGCCTGCTATACTACATCTTCCCCAAAAAGAAGATTAATCAGATAGCGTTTAAGAACCTTTTTCCACTGAATTACAGGTTTATCATCAGTTCCAGTCAGTAAAACACACTGGTCTGGATTAGAAGAAACTTTTGGTTCTTCAGATAATGTAAAATATCCGCTTGAAATTAAAGCTGTCCACTTTATAGCACCAAACTGTTCCTTTGTATATTCCTTGGTACCACCTACAACAAGTTCAACATTTGTAGAAACCGCACCACCATACAGTTCAATTGCTTCTGTCTTTTTTGACTGAACAGCAGTTTTCAAACCTTTTTCTGAATTAAAATAAACATAAAATTCTGCATTTTCAAGGTAGGATCCGTCGGCAGAATTTTCGTCATCTGTAGCGCCAAGAGGAATATTTAATCCTCCTTCCTTATTGTACTTGTACCACTTATTATGTGTCTGATCTATTGCATCTTTAAGACCACATCCAGTCATAATTAAAGATCCTGCAAAAACCGCAAGCGCTAAAAGAACATTAATTATTTTTTTCATACGCAAAACTCCTTAGTTTTAAGATGTTACAATTGTAAAAGCAAAATCTACAATCAATAGTTACATTATAACTCATTCAAAATCATCTGTCAAAATACATTCGCAATGTGGCAATCCACGTACTACATCACACACCTTGCAAATAATTATTCACTTTTTAATAAAATACTGTATAATAGTAGTAATTTACTTCATTGTAAAAGTAGGGAGTCTTTATGAAAAAAAATTTTAGAATCTTAACCAGTCTTATCATTTTCCTTTCGATTATGAGCTGTAAAAACAGTTTTTTAAGCAAACAGACTGAACAAGGCGGTTCCATCTGCATCGTTCTGCCAGGTTCAGGACGTGCCGCAGACAGCGACCAGACTTTTAATTTTGAAATCAGCTTCCGTAACACAGACACCAAACCCGAAAAAATCCTCAAAGGAAAAACCGGCGAAAAAATCATCTACGACAATGCAAAGCCTGGCGAATACGAAATCATAGCACAGGTTTTTGATACTTCCGGTAAGCTCTGCTACGAAGCCAAAGAAAAAGCCATTGTCAAAGCAGGAGCAACAACTTCGGTTACGCTGGAGCTTATGCGTTTCCTGCGCCTTTGGACAATCAACGACGACTACGCAACCTACATAAAAAAATATATGGAAGAACATCCGAGCGACGGTCTTGTCCTCGAAATTACACAATTCGACAATGCAGAACAATACCAGGCAGAACTGGACGCAGCCCTCAAAAACAATGCCCCCGATGCGCCGGACATTTTTTCTGTAGAAGACCCTGTTCTTCTGCGCTACACCCAGGGCGACATGGAAAGCTACACCCTTCCCTACGAGTCACTTGGAATTACACAGTCGCAGATAAACGATGCAAATTTTTATGATTACGTTCTGCAGATGGCCACCGGCACCGACAACAAAATCCACGGCCTCGGCTACCAGTCTACAGCAGGAGCTATGATTTACAATAAAGCAATTGCGGAGGAGTTGGATAGAACAGGAGCATTTGCTGGTTCAAACGCAACAACCATAGAAGGAAAACTGAACCGCTTACTTTTCCCAAACGCAGATTCCAATCCTTATGAAAATTTTGAAAATCTTTGTTATTTGGGAGACAACTTAGAAGATATTAATACATACCTTGTTTCGGCCTATGATGATATCTGGAAAATGTACCGGGCTGTTTATGAAGAAACTGAAGATGATGATGGAAACCCTTACAACAGATATTGCCGTTGGGTTGATGAAGATAACAATCTCGTACTTAATCCTACTCCAGATTATTTCTATAACCATTTTGTTTCACCTACTACTTATGAATCGATGATACCATGTCACAACACAGACCCATGGAGCGATGACTGGTTTACAGACATGACCAATGACAAGGTTTTTGCATTCTTTGCGCCGGCCTGGTTTATAAACTATTGTCTTAAAGATAGTGCAAATGTCGACAACAATCAGTGGGGCATCATTCAGTCTCCTGTTCCATTTACCTGGGGAGGCTCTTTCCTTATGGTTAACAAAAATCTTCCGGAACTAAAAAAAGGTGTTACCCAAAGAATTATTGAATGGATGATGCTGGACACAAGTACCAACGGTCTTATGTACAAGGTTGCCTCCGAAGAAAAAGACACCGTAACCTCCAGGGTTGTTATGCAAAAAATAATTGAAGAAGGCAAAGGTACCAGCGCCACTCTTGGCGGAGCAGATATTTTTACCATCTACGATGCCGCCGCCCAGTCCGTTAACACCGAATACAAAACCCCATACGACTCCACCATCGACGACATGTTCATGCGCGAAATCCGCGACCACAAAAACTTTGGCCTTCCACGGGAAGGAACGTTGATGAGGTTTGAACTGAATGCATTCAGACGGTTTGGATTTAGAGGGGATGATATTCATGATGAAGCATTTGAAGTTGATATTGATCAGTTTATGAAACTTACAGTAGAACCTTGTTCACAAGGAGTAAAATGCACCCTAACGATTACAAACGGTTCAACAGATGCTTTTATTATGGATAACAATAGTTCTTACTATATCCGAAATACTGAAGATGGAATTGCAATGTTCATAGGGAATTTAATTGTTGCAAATGAAGATGCGATTAACGCCGCATCAGAGACAACTCCTGCTTACATAACTTGTATTTATCCTGTGAACATTAAAAAAGATGATGTCTACTGTTTTGATTTGAATTATTACTACGGACAACCAGGACATGGCTATGAATGTTGTACTCCATTCATTGCAAAGGCTGGTGGTGGCAAAGAATATGTAACCTATAGTGATTATAGTGAAGCAAAACCGACTATGAATAATTTTAATATCAATCCTTCCGCTGAACACAGCACCTTTGATATTATACCGCCCGCTTCATTTTATTCTGCCTTCTCATTCGCAAATGATGTAACTGATAAAAAAATGGATTGTTCAATTTTTGCCAGATTCATCAGAGAAGACGAAGAAGTTGAAGAAAATCTAGGCGGAAAAGGTTATACACAGGCAGGCAATTTTGCATCCGGGACTATAATTTCAATTGATGAAGATGTTTATATGTTTATAAATGAAACCTCATATCCATTCAATTTTAATAACTGTTTTAATAACACTAATGAAAGCTTCGAATTAGATAATGGCAACTATTATTGGCCATTCAACGTTGATGTCGCAGTTAATTTCTGGATTGAAGGATTTGATGGATGTCGCTTCCGTATGCCACCGGTACGATCGGATGATTACAAATACATGAAGGGTACTG
>JAEEGG010020090.1_pt1 | contig 13392 bp, 10 predicted proteins | sample 9134161 | NCBI WGS metagenome assembly JAEEGG01 (sample SAMN16246543, study PRJNA631951) | gut metagenome | biome: gut microbiome; feature: rumen; material: CR-attached | host: Bos | place: Iran: Karaj | collected 2018-10 | reverse complement strand
CGTCCGCCGAATTTCCGGGAGACCGCGATGGCGGCGTCCAGGTCGTGAGCCACCACCGTCCGCCCCAGCTGATAGAGGATGACGCCCCGGAATGCTTCGTCGAATCTCACCAGACGGGAGGCAATGCCCTCCACGCCGGGCATCTGCTCCAGGCCAGGCTCCTTCAGCTCGCTGCCGTGCATGGCGCTCATGGGCAGGAAGGTGGCCCTGCCCGCGTCCAGCCTTTTCAGAAGGTTGATCGCTGCCTTGCCGTCCTCCTCCCGGTCTACTACGATGCTTTGCAGCCCGTTGCCCAGGGCGGTCTCCACCGCTACGGTGTACCGGTCCTCGGTGCTGATGAGCTCCGCCACGGTCCCATGGATATGCTTGAGATTGCCACGATCCCGCTCCCGCATGACAACGCGGACGGCTTTGGAAAAGCCTTCGTACTCCCGCTCCATATCGGCAAGGAGATTTGCGCGGGATCGGGCGCTGTTTTCTTCCATTTTCGCGCTGCGCAGCTGATCCGTCAGCTCTTCCAGCTTCTGACGGCGCGCTGTGAGGCGCAGGGCGTAGCCCCGGCAGGTATTGGAGGCCGAAGCCGCGGCTTCCCGCTGTTCTTCCAGCTGCTTCTTCGTCTCCGAAAGTGCGGCTTCCTCCCCTTCCAGACGCTGCTTCTGCTGAGAAAGCTCTTCCAGGGCCGCTTCCCTGCGAAGGCGCAGAGATTCCAGCGAGCCTTGCAAAGCCGCGCGCCGGGCATCCTCTGCGGCGGCGGCGCTTTCCTCCGCCGCGGACCTTTTCAGCAGCGCTTCCAGCTTCGACGACGCTTCATCCACGGCGCTGGCGGCGGCGCCCGTATCGGCAAAGAGGGCGCTGCGCTTCTCTTCCAGGGCTTCCAGCTCTGCTTCCAGGCGCCTTAGCTGCGCCTGCCGCTCCTTAAGCTTCTGCCGCAGTTCCGCTTCCCGCTCGCTCTGGCGGCTCTGTTCTTCCTCCAGGCGGCGCAGGCTGCCCAGGTTACCCTGCTGCTCCGCTTCCAGAGCGGCTCTTTCGGCCTCCAGGGAGGAAACGCTTTTCTCCCCCTCGGAAATGCCGCTGCGCAGGGTTTCGGCGGTCTCGTCGGCGCTGCGGATGCCCTCGCTGCAGCGTTCGGATTCCTGGTACAAGCCCTCCAGGGCTTCCTTTTCATTGCTGAGAGAGACGGACACTTCTTCATAGGACTGGTTCAGGCTCCGGCTGCGCTCCGTCAGCTTATCCAGAGCGTCCATCCAAAGGGCGATCTCCAGCCCCCGCAGCTCATCCCGCAGGAGGAGATACTTCTTCGCGGCCTCCGCCTGCTTCCGCAGGGGTTCCACCTGCAGCTCCAGCTCGGCGATCTTATCCCCCACCCGCAGGAGGTTTTCCCCCGTCTTTTCCAGCTTCCGCTCCGTCTCTTCCTTCTTGTGGCGGAACTTGGAGATGCCGGCGGCCTCCTCGAAGATCTCCCGCCGGTCGGCGGACTTGGCGGCCAGGATCTCGTCCACGCGGCCCTGGCCCACCAGGGAATAACCGTCCCGGCCCAGGCCCGTGTCCATCAACAGCTCGTTCACGTCTTTCAGGCGCACGGACTGCTTGTTGATGAAGTATTCGCTCTCGCCGCTGCGATAATAGCGGCGGGTGATGGCGACTTCGTCCGAATCCGTCTTCAGGCTGCGGTCCTCGTTGCCCAGGATCAGGCTCACCTGGGCAAAGCCGCTGGGGCCCCGCTGGGCCGTCCCGCCGAAGATCACGTCCTCCATCTTGGCGCCCCGCAGCGTCTTGGAACGCTGCTCGCCCATGACCCAGCAGATGGCGTCGGAAATATTCGATTTTCCGCTTCCGTTCGGCCCCACGATGGCGATGACCCGCTTCTCAAAGGGGAGGATCACCTTTTCGGGGAATGATTTGAAGCCCTGGATCTCAAGCGCCTTCAGATACAATGGTCTTCCGCTCTACTTTCCTAATCTTCTGTGAAGCTGCGTTTTCTCAAAAACAGCATATATAGCCATAATAGAATTATATTACCACAATATCTTCCCGATTTCAACGGTTTCCGGTGGAAAAGCGCCTCCGGAAACGGAAATCCCCTCCAGCCCGAATTCCCACTGCAGTGCCAGCAGGTTGGCTTTTTTCCGCCCCGTCATTTGGGAAACATGGCTGGCTGCCACCAGCAGTTCCACCCGGCTGGGCATACGCGGAAGTGCGCGCAGCTTTTCCCTGGCCAGGTCCAGATACAGCTTGCTGTAGACCAGTTCCCCCAGCGCGGGATGAAACGCGCCGCCTACAGCCTCCCCGCCGGAGAGGGCCTCCGTGGGATTCAGTCCCAGGCGCAGGATGGGGATGCCCGCCCGCAGGAAAAGGGCGGCGATGGGCGCGCAGGTCTCCACTGCGTCGGATACGGTGTGGGCCCGGTACTTCCCCGCCCGCCACAGGGCTTCCAGAGCTGTGCCCCGGAGGATCACCGTGGGATAGACGCGCACGCCGTCGGGCTGCAGGGCGGCGATAGCCTCCGCCGTATGATAATCGAGCTCCGGGCTCGCGCCGGGCAGGCCGGTCATCATCTGCAGCACGAGACCCATTCCCGACGCTTTCACCAGGCTTGCAGCCCGGACCGTATCCTCCGCCCTATGTCCCCGCCCGGAGAGGCGCAAAACCCGATCATACATGCTCTGGGCTCCCAGCTCCACCGTCTCCACCCCGTAAGCCTTCAAAAGTGAAAGCTTCTCAGCCGTCACGGCGTCCGGCCGGGTGGAGACCCGGATGGAGCGGAGGAAGCCCTCCTTCCGGTAAGGCAGGGCGGCCTCCAGCAGGGAACGCTGCAAGTCCTCCGGCACGGCAGTGAAGCTTCCACCATAGAAAGCCAGCTCCGCGCCTCCAGCAGTTACTTTCTTCGCTTCCTCCAATGCCTGTACCACGTCTTCGGCCCCGGCAGGACGAAGGCTGCCCGAAATCGTGCGTTGGTTGCAGAACACGCAGTCATTCGGACAGCCCAAATGGGGGACGAATACGGGGATGATGCTATTTCGCGGCGTCATGCCCGATCTCCCCGAAAACGCTCGTAGGCGGCCTGAGCGGCTGCCTGCTCCGCTTCCTTCTTGGAAAAGCCGCTGCCTTCCCCGGCCACCTCTCCGGCGTAGACCACCTGAGCGGTAAAGACCTTGCGGTGGTCCGGCCCGCTCTCGCCCACCATGCGGTAGGTGGGGGCGCTGATTCCCAGTCGCTGTACGGCTTCCTGCAGCAGCGTCTTGTAATCATGCTTGGCAGCGGCGGCCTTTTTGATTTTGGGGAGGATGGTGCGGCCCAGGAATTCCCTGGCAGCAGCTTCCCCGCCGTCCAGATATATGGCGGCCAGCACCGCCTCAAAGGCGTCGGCGATCATGCTGGGGCGCTGATGCCCGCCGCCCATGGCTTCCCCCCTGCTGAGGCGCAGCTGCTCCCCCAGGCCCAGAGGCTCGGCGGATTCCACCAGGCTGGCTTCGCATACCAGCTCGGCCCGGAGGCGGGTCATCTCCCCCTCCGGCTTATCCCCATAGGTCTGATACAGGGCCTCGGCCACCACAAAGCCCAGGATGGAATCCCCCAGGAATTCCAAGCGCTCGTTGCAGCCCTTGTGCCCCAGGCCCCGCTCGTTGGACCAGGAGGAGTGGGTCAGGGCCAGAGCCAGCAGCGCCGGGTCCCTGAAGGTATAGCCGAGGCGCTTTTCCAGCTCAGACACGGTCCGCCTCCGCGCTCTCCGCCAGCATGGCGCTCAGTTCACCGGCCAGGTCGGCGGAAGCCAGCTTCGCTGCCTGCCGAATGGCGGAGCAGATGGCTTTTGCGTTGCTGGAGCCGTGGGCCTTCACCACGGGCTTGTTGATGCCCAGGAAGACGGTGCCGCCCACTTCGGTATAGTCCATGCTCTTCTTGAATTCCCTGAGGCTGCCCTTCACCAGGGCCCCGGCCAGCTTGCTCAGGCCGTTCTTATAGAAGACCTGCTTGAGGCCGTCCCCCATATAGATGGCGGTGCCCTCGATTGCCTTCAGCATCACATTGCCGCTGAATCCGTCGGTCACCAGCACGTCGCAGGCGCCGGAAAAGACGTCCCGCGCTTCCACGTTGCCCACGAAATCCAGCTTTCCGGCCTGGGCGTCCCCAGTGAGCAGAGCGAAGGTCTCCTTCTGCATGCTTCCGCCCTTGGTCTCCTCCGTGCCGATGTTCAGAAGGCCGATCTTCGGATTGTTCTTCCCAAGGTAGCTTTGGGCCAGGATCTTCCCCATATAGGCAAACTGCTGCAGGTATTCCGCGGAGCACTCCGCGTTGGCGCCGCAGTCGATGAGGACGCAGCCCCCGGTCTTGGAGGGCAGAATGGGGGCAAGGGCAGCCCGGCGTACGCCCCGGACGCGCTTGACCACCAGGGTGGCACCGGAAAGGAGGGCGCCGGTGCTGCCGGCGCTGACGGCGGCGTCCGCATCCCCGTCCCGCAGCTTGTAGAGCATGACGGCCATGGACGAATCCTTCTTATCCCGCACGGCGCGGGCCGGGTCGTCCTCCATGGTCACCACATCGGAGGCGTTGGCGATCTCCAGGCCCTTGGGCAGGTTCTGCAGGCCCAGTTCCTGGACGCAGCGGAGGATGGCTTCGGCGTTGCCCACCAGGATGATCTCCGCCTTTACTTCCTCTACCGCCTGTATCGCGCCTTTAACGACCTCCATCGGGGCGTTGTCGCCGCCCATAGCGTCCACTATGATCTTCATGTCCATCCTCCCGTCACGCTTTGTCCAGCTCTGCGATCACATCCAGTGCTCGTTTACTGAGCTCTGCGTTCTTGTTTCTCTTTCCCCGGACCCGGTAGCCCAGGGGCTCGATGATCCCATAATTCACGTTCATGGGCTGAAAATCGGCCACGCTTTCATCGCTGATATAGGCCGCCAGGGCCCCGATGGCCGTCTGCCGGGTGAAATCCAGGGGTTCCTTCCCCAGCAGTTCCCTTGCGGTCTGCAATCCGCAGAGGAGGCCGGAGGCGGCAGATTCCACATAGCCTTCCACCCCCGTGACCTGTCCGGCGAAGCGGATGCGCTTATCGGCCTTCAGCCGGTACTGCCCGTCCAGATGCCGGGGAGAATCGATGTAGGTATTGCGGTGCATGACCCCGTAGCGCACGTATTCCGCGTCGTGCAGGGCCGGGATCATGGAAAAGACCCGTTTCTGTTCCCCGAAGATCAGATGGGTCTGAAAGCCCACGATGTTGTAGAGGCTTCCCTCGAAGTTGTCCCGCCGCAGCTGCACCACGGCGTAGGGCTCCCGCCCGGTGGCGGGGTCCGTGATGCCCCGCGGCTTCAGGGGCCCGTAACGCAGGGTATCCACCCCCCGCCGGGCCATGACCTCCACAGGCATGCAGCCCTCGAAAACGCCACTGTCCTCAAAGCCGTGGACCGGGGCCTCCTTGGCGGAAGCCAGCTCCCGGTGGAAGGCCTCGTATTCCTCCTTCGTCATGGGGCAGTTCACATAATCCGCGCTGCCCTTCCCATAGCGGGAGGCGAAAAAGGCGAAGTCCATATCCACGCTCTCCATGGTGACGATGGGGGCCGCCGCGTCGTAGAAATGCAGGTCGGCCTTTCCGCCCAGGAGGGCCAGGAGCTTGTCCGTCAGGGCCTCCGAGGTCAGGGGGCCTGTGGCGAAGATCACGATCCCCTCCGGGATCTCCGTGACCTCGCCGGGCACGATCTCCACGTCCGGCAGGGCGCGGATGGCCTCCGTAACGCTAATTTCAAAGCCCTTGCGGTCCACCGCCAGGGCGCTGCCGGCTTCCACACGGTTAGCATCCGCGCAGCGGATGATGAGGGAATCCAGCTGCCGCATCTCCTCCTTCAGGAGGCCCACAGCGTTTATCGGGTCGGCGGAGCGAAGGGAATTGGAGCAGACCAGCTCGGCGAAATTCTCCGATACATGGGCGGGGCTCTTCTTATCCGGCTTCATCTCCCGCAGGCGCACGGGGATCCCCCGGCGGCTCAGCTGCCAAGTGGCCTCGCAGCCGGCCAGGCCGGCCCCCACCACGGTCACGGCGGGTGTCATTCCTTCCCCTCCGCCTTCCTGGTGCGGGTGGTCTTTCCCTTCGCTGCGGCGGCCTTGCTCTTGGGGGCAGTTTTGGCCGCAGCGCTCTTTTTTTCCTTCGCGGCAGGCTTTGCTGTTTCTTCCGCCGCCGCAGCTTCGCCGCCCTCGGCAGTCTTCTTCTTATAGCCCCGCTTGTCCTCCGGCAGGAAATTGGGGCACGCCTCGTTGATGCAGAAGGGCTTGCGATAGCCACGGCCGGAACGCTTGAACATGGTCTTGCCGCATTCCGGGCAGTCGTCCTTCACAGGCACGTCCCAGGTCATGAACCCGCAATCGGACACGAATTCGCAGGCATAGTAGGTGTAGCCCTTCTTGCTGGTGCGCTTCAGGATACGACCGCCGCATTTGGGGCAGCGGCCCGGCATCTCGATGACGATGGGCTTGGTGAAGGTGCACTCCGGGTAGCCGGGGCAGCCCAGGAAGCGCCCGAAGCGGCTGGATTTCACCACCAGGTTCTTCCCGCAGTTGGGGCATATCTCGTCCGTCACCTCGTCGGGCACCTTGATGCGCACGCCCTTCAGGCTCTCCTCCGCGTCGCTCAGTTCCTTACTGAAATCCCCGTAGAAATCGGAGAGGACGGATTTCCATGGCTTCTCCCCCTCCTCCACCTGGTCCAGCTGGGCTTCCATATTGGCGGTAAACTGCACGTCCACGATGTTGCCGAAACGGTCCTCCATGAATTTAGTGACCGTCTCACCCAGGGCGGTGGGCTTCAGCTGCTTGCCCTCCTTCACCACGTACTCCCTGTCCAAGATGGTGGACACGGTGGGGGCGTAGGTGCTGGGGCGGCCGATGCCCTTCTCCTCCAGAGCACGGATCAGGGTGTCCTCCGTGTAGCGTGCGGGAGGCTGGGTGAACTTCTGCTCCTCTTTCAGCTGCTTCAGGATGAGTTCATCCCCCTCCGCCATGGGCGGCAGGGACTTGGTCTTCTCCTCCTCGTCCTTCTGGGAGTCGTAGACCTTGGTGAAGCCGGGGAATTTCAACTGGGAGGCGGCGGCCTTGAAGACATGGCCCGCGCTCACGACGTCCACTGCCACGTTATCATAGACGGCGTTAGCCATCTGGGAGGCCACGAAGCGCCGCCAGATGAGGCGGTAAAGCCGATACTGCTCCTCCGTCAGGTCCTTGCGGATCATCTCCGGGGTCAGCTCCACGTTGGCGGGGCGGATGGCCTCATGGGCGTCCTGGGCGTTCTTCCCCGTGCGGAACACGCGGCCCTTTTCCGGATAGTATTCCTTTCCATATTCCCGCTGGATGAACGCCTTGGCGGCGGCGGCCGCTTCCGCGGAAATGCGCAGAGAGTCGGTTCGCATATAGGTGATGAGGCCCGCGCTGTCCTGTCCGGCCACAGGAAGGCCTTCATAGAGGGCCTGGGCCACGGCCATGGTGCGCCGGGGCGTCATGTTCAGGCGGCGGGAGGCCTCCTGCTGCAAGGTGGAAGTAATAAAGGGGGCTGCGGGGCTTCTGGGCTTGTCCGTGCGCTTGACGGATTTCACCGTGAAGGGCGCGTCCTTCACCGCGTCCATGACCGCGTCCACCTCGGCGCGGCTGCGCAGCTCCTTCTTTTTCTTCTCCGTGCCGTAGTAATGGGCCACGAAGGCGGCCTTGCTCCCTTTGGCGCTGAGGTGGGCGTCCAGGAGCCAGTATTCCTCCGGAACGAAGGACCTGATCTCCTCCTCCCGGTCCACCACCAGCCTGGCTGCCACGGACTGGACGCGCCCGGCGGAGAGGCCCCGGCGGATCTTTGTCCAAAGGAGAGGACTCAGCTTATAGCCCACGATCCTGTCCAGGATGCGCCGTGCCTGCTGGGCGTCCACCAACCCCATGTCGATGCTGCGGGGCTTGCGGATGCTCTCCAGCACCACGTTTTTGGTGATCTCGTTGAAGGTCACCCGCTGGGTCTTTTCCGGAGGCAGCTCCAGCAGCTCGCAGAGATGCCAGGAAATCGCCTCTCCTTCCCGGTCCGGGTCGGTGGCCAGATAGATGCTGTCCGCCTCCCTGGCCTCCTCCTTCAGCTTTTCGATGGTATCACCCCGATTGGGAATGGGGCGGTAATCCGGCACAAAGCCGGCCTCGATATCCACGCCCAGGGTACTCTTTGGGAGATCCCGCAGATGACCCATGGACGCAGTGACCCGATAACCGGGTCCCAGGTACTTTTCGATGGTTTTGGCTTTCGCGGGGGATTCCACGATCACAAGTGCTTTTCCCATTATCCTCCGACACTCCTTGACTTCATGCGAAAGTGTCTGAAGGCAATTGCCGTCAGACGCTCATTTATCATAGCGGACCAGCAGACGATATCTGCCGGTTTCCTCCCGGACGTAGCCCTTGAGCTGCAGCATGGTGAGGGCGGCCATGGCGCTTTGGGCGCTGAGACCGCTGTGCTGGATCAGCTCATCCTTGAAGCAGGCGCCGCCCGCCAGGACCTCCACAGCCTTCAATTCCGGCTCCGTCAGGCCCTCCAGCTGTTCTGATAGTGAACTATAATCTACGGTATCGGCCTTGTCAATAGCTTCTTTTGTCGGAACGGCTCCCGATTCCGGCCTGTTCCGCCCGGATCTCCGCAGAAGTTCCGGATAGCGGAAGCTGTATTCCTCCAGGATATCCTCCCCGCTGCGGATAAGCTGGGCTCCGTCCCGAATCAGGGCGTTGGAGCCCAGGAAGCCGGGATCGTCCACCGCGCCGGGGACCACGAATACGTCCCGCCCCTGCTCCTGGGCGTGGGAAGCGGAGATCAGCGCGCCGCTCTTCTGCGGGGCCTGCACCACGGCGACGCCCAGGCTGAGACCGCTGATGATGCGGTTGCGCCGGGGGAAGCTGTAGCGAGTGGCGCCGGTGCCGGGCGGGTATTCGCTCACAAGGGCTCCCGTTTCCGCCACGGTGTTCTGCAACTGGGTGTTCCAGGCGGGATAGACAACGTCCACCCCGGTGCCCAGCACGGCGATCACGCTTCCGCGGACCTCTAAGGCGCCCTTGGCAGCGGCACTGTCGATGCCCTCCGCAAGTCCGGTGACGATGACCCCGCCCTTTTCTGCCAGCTCGCGGGCAATGCGGGCGGCGGTATCCCTGCCGTATTCGGAGGATTTCCTTGTACCCACGACGCCGATGCACAGCCGATCGTCCACCGGAGGCAGCTTACCTTTTATATAAATAACCACGGGTGGGTCCTCGATGCTCCGCAGCCGGTCGGGATAGTCAGCGTCCTGCATGCAGAGGATCCGTACGCCGGTTTTCCGGCAGTGCTCCTCGATGGCCTCCGCCCCGGAGATATCCTTTTTCGCCAGCGCCCGCAGGTCCCCTGCGCGAAGCCCCTCCACGCCCCGCAGCGAGCCGGGGTCGGAAAGGAACAGGTCCTTCACGCTGCCCACAGCGCGCAGACAGCGGCGGGCGATCAAAGGGCTGACGCCGGACTGAGCCAGCCACAGCCAGTAGCGCAGATCAGACATGGTCTTCCCTCTCTCGATAGACTTCCCACATGAGTACCGCCGCAGCTGTCGCCGCGTTGAGGGATTCTGCCCCCGGCGTCATGGGGATCCGAATGATCTTCTCCGATGCGTCCAGCAGGGCTTCCGACAGGCCGTGCCCCTCGTTTCCTACCGCCAGGACAAAACGCTCCGGGAAGCGGAAGAAACCGGCCTTTTCCGCGTGCTCGGAAAGGGCGGCGGCAAAAAGGGGCAGGTTTTCCTCCTCCAGCTCCTCCAGAGCTTCGTTCACATCCCCTCGCTCCCAGATATTCAGGCGGAACACCGCCCCCATGCTGGAGCGCACGGCCTTGGGGCTCCAGGGGTCGGCGCAAGCGCCGGCCAGCAGGATGCCGTCGAAACCGAAAGCCGCCGCCGTTCGGATCATGGTGCCCACGTTGCCGGGGTCCTGCATATCCTCCGCCAGCAGCACCCGGCCGAATACCGGGCCCCTTTCCTCCGGGATGGGGACGGTGAACAGGACTTCCGGCGCGCTTTTCATGGGGGAGATATAGGCCAGCAGCTCCTCCGTTACCGGTATGCAGCTGACGCCGTCGGGCATATCCGGCTCTGTTTCGCTGGTAAGCACGGTATTCGGCATGCGGCCGGAGGCGATGGCTTCCACCAGGAGCTTGCGCCCCTGGCCCAGGAGCAGCCCGGCGCTGCGGCGCGCTTCCTTGTCCCCGGCCAGGCGGCGGAACTGCGCCACCAACGGGTTATGGCGGCTGGTGATCCTCTCCATCCTCATTCCCCCGATCTTTTCACATCCGGGCTGGCCAGCAGGGCCTTCAGGGCCCGCACGGCAGCCGCCGTCATTTCCGGGCTGCCCTTGCCGTCCACGGTCCAATCCGCCAGGCAGGCGTAAAACTCGTGGTCGCCCAGGTATTGGATCACATCCTTGTCCCCCACCCAGACCCGGCGCCCGCTCTCGTCCTCCGTCTCAATGCCGTAGTCGGCAAGGGGCTGGAAGGTCTCATCTTCCTTGACGTATCGGGCAGACTCCTCCTCGTTCATGAGGAAGATGGTATACTCCGGCAGGGAGAGGTACAGCAGGGCCTGATACCTGCCTGCCTCCGGCCGCTCCTCGTCCTCCATGGTCACGGTGACCACGTTCACGAGGGCTTTTCCATCCCCGTTCACATCCCCGGCGGCGGCGGCAAACAGCTCCGCGAGGGCGGCTGCGTCGGTGCGGGCAATAGCCACATCGGACACCACGGCCACATTCAGGTCGTATTCTTCCTTTTTGAACATTTCCACCGTCATCCAGATCGCCGCAACCAACAGGAAAAGCACAAGAATGCTGAGCTTGCCGTAGTGATACCAGAAGACGTTTGTGAACCAATAGACGAAACCTTTTTTCGGCTTTTCTTCCATGTCAGTATCTCCAAATCATCCAGGATCGGCTTCCGTGGGAAGCAGTATAGCAGGTAGCGTCGGATAATTCAATCAGGCGCGATTTCCTCCTAGGGCTTGTCCGCCGGCGCTATTAAGCGTCCATATGCCTCCGGGCGGCGGTATTTCCACCCCATGATCTCTTCCCGGCGATAGCTCCGCAGGACTTCAAGATCCAATTCTCCGAGGCAGATGCCCTCGCCTTCCGGCGCTTCCATTACGCACATATCCCGCACGCCCGGCTCATCCCGAAGCCAGGCCACGCCGTCAAAGAGGGTGCTGCGGCCGTTGCAGTCCGGGTGGGGAGCGGGATAATTGCAGGTGGCGACGGCCACCATATTCTCATAGGCACGGCTGCGAAGTGCAGAAAGCCGGTTCAGTTCCATGGGGCAGGCGTTAGGGGCCAGGATCAGCTCCGCGCCCTTGAGCATGAGGATGCGAGCGCTCTCCGGAAATTCCCGGTCAAAGCAGATCATGGCGCCGACCTTCACCTTTTCCCCACGGATGTCCAGCGCCGTCACGAAGAAGTCGTCGCCGGGGTCAAGCACCCGTTCCTCGTCAAATGCGCAGGTGTGGACCTTGACATATCGGAGCCTGCGATCCCCGAAGCGGTCAAAAAGGACCAGGCTGTTTCTCGGTTTGGGCGCATGCTTTTCCAGAAAGGTGACGCCGACGGCCATATCCAGCTCCGCTGCCAGCGCGCCGAAAGCGGAAACGAAATCCCCCTCCGCCTCCACAGCCAGGGCCTCCAGGGCGTTTGCGTCCTGGGGAATACGGTATCCGCAGCTCCACATCTCCGGGAACAGGGCAATATCCGCCCCTCTGTCCTTAGCCTCCCGGCAGGCCGCCAGGCCTTTTTTCAGCTGCCCGGCCATATCGTCTTCCGGCAGAAGCTGCAAAAAAGCGATCCGTATCACCATCGGTTCTTCCTCCAAACCAGAGTTTTGTCCTTCTCACGCACCGTCACCCGGCAGACGGCCCGGGGCAGCTCGTGGAGGCTCGTATCCCCGCGACTCCCAGTTGGACATAAGCGCCATGTCCGTCCCTACTTTTAATATAACAAGAAAGCAAGCATCCGCGCAAGCAGGTTTTTCACTCTCCTGCCTTGACAGAGGGAGAGGCGTAAATTATAGTGAAGAAAAAACGTTTCGGCAGGTGAACAAAAATGATGATGAACGATCCCTTCTTCTGGTTCAAGCGGAACACGCTGTGTATACCCGGCGTAAAAGGGCAGCACCTTCTCATGCACATCTCGGATACCCATATCAGCGCCATCGACGAAGAGAGCACCCCGGAGGAAAAGGCCGAATGCGACAAGCAGGAAGCCCTTTGGGCGGACTTCAAGGAGAAATTTGCCCGGGGAAAGCTGCCCTTTTCCCAGGGGAACGACGAGCCCTATGGGGAACCCCAGCAGATCAGCACCGTGGAGGCCTTCGAGAAGCAGATGGCCCTGGCGGAGGAGCTGAAGCCGGAGGTGCTGCTGCTGTCCGGCGACAACCTGGACCACATGCACCCGGCAGGCGCGCGATATCTCAGGAAAAAGCTGGCCCAGTACAGCGGGAAATACCTCTGCGTCCCCGGCAACCATGAGGAGGCCTCCTGCGAAGGCGTCTGGGAAACAGGCGTGCGCACCATGGAAATGGAGGGCTACCGCATCGTCGCCGTGGACAACAGCCAAAAGACCGTCTCCTCCTCCGACCTGGAAACGCTGAAGGCCCTCTGCGCCCAGGGAACACCGATCATCCTCCTCTGCCACATTCCCCTCTCCACGGCTTCCTGCCGGGAGGAGATGCATCGGATCATGGACTATTTCTACATCGACGGAGAGACGGCGGATGAAAACGGGCGGGAATTCGTCTCCCTCTGTGAACAGAGCAAGGCCATCCGGGCGGTGCTCTGCGGTCACGTCCACGGTTATCACGAGATGGAGTACGCGCCGGGCAAGCTGCAGGTCATCGGTTCCCAGGGCATGGCCGGTGCGGTGCACCTGCTGACGGTGACGGGCTGAAGAAATGGATTGGGCGCGCTGCAGAATAAAGATTTCTGTGACGCGCCCACTTCTAACGCCAGAACAGCCAAAACAGGAAAACTGCTTCTGAAATGTAGTCAGTTTTCCTGCTTTTCTATACTCCGAAGCTTCTCAAGCGATGGAGCATCATGCCAAACAGACACGCACAAAACAGGCAAGAGCCCCGAAATGGATCGGAGCTCTTGATGAAATGTTTAACTCAGTACAGCTTTGCGCCTGCCGGGATATGGGGATCGACCATCAGAAGATGAAGCTTTTCTTCCTCCCCTTCCTTGTGAACGGTGCTCAAAAGCATACCGCAGGAGTCGATGCCCATCATGGCTCTGGGAGGCAGATTTGTGATGGCGATGCAGGTCTTTCCAATCAGCTCCTCCGGCTCATAAAAGGCATGAATACCGCTTAAAATCGTCCTTTTCTCGCCAG
>JAEEGG010020089.1_pt1 | contig 13392 bp, 17 predicted proteins | sample 9134161 | NCBI WGS metagenome assembly JAEEGG01 (sample SAMN16246543, study PRJNA631951) | gut metagenome | biome: gut microbiome; feature: rumen; material: CR-attached | host: Bos | place: Iran: Karaj | collected 2018-10 | reverse complement strand
CCGCCACGGCCGTTACGTTCTCCATCCTGACAAGGACCGCATGCTGAGAGACACACTCGATGCAGACGTGACTTTCAAGGGTAAGCAGGGGACCGTATCTGCCATTATCGACGGTGTGCCGTCGTGGATTTGCTATCGCAACATCAGACACGTGGAGTGGACTGTCATGATGGTGGTACCCGAAGACTTGATCCAGCGGCACGGGCGCATGCTCAACGCCACCATCCTGTTGGCCATGCTCATCGGTCTGGCGGCTATCTATCTGTTCTGTCTCCAGCAGATCAAAAAGGTGACATCACCCCTCCACCGCTTTACCCGTTCGGCAGAAGAGGTGGCGAAAGGAAACTTCAATGCCCCACTGCCCGACATCAGGGACGATGACGAGGTACGCATGCTGCGCGACTCGTTTGGCAACATGCAGCGGTCGCTCAGCCAATATATCGAAGAACTGAAGACGACGACCGCCCAGAAATCGGCTATTGAGAGCGAGCTGTCCATTGCCCGCGACATCCAGAATTCGATGGTGCCCAGTGCTTTCCCCAATCGTGAGGGCCTCGAAGTGTATGCCTCGATGACTCCCGCTAAGGCTGTGGGTGGAGACCTCTACGATTTCTTCCTGCGTGATAACAGTCTCTATTTCTGCATCGGCGATGTTGCGGGGAAGGGCGTGCCTGCCGCGTTGGTGATGACAACCGTCTGCGGAGCCTTCCGCCTGTTGTCAGAGAGTGAGTCGGAGCCTGTGCGTATTGTCAGTCGCATGAACGATATGATGATCCGCAAAAATAGCATGACGGTCTTCGTCACCTTCTTCGCCGGGTTGCTCGACCTCGATACTGGACATCTGCGCTACTGTAATGCAGGACATAAAGCACCGCTTGTCAACCGGCAGCCTCTTCCCGTCCATAGCAATCTTCCCATAGGGGCCATGCTTGATTATGAGTTCGAAGCCCAAGAGACTGATCTCGCTCCAGGGAGCACACTCTTCCTCTATACCGACGGACTCGATGAGGCTGAGAAAGCCGAGTATCAGATGTTTGGCAAGAAACGAATCTATGAGGTGATGCAAACCTCTTCCCTGCAGCCTCACATGCTCATCGAACGGATGACGCAGGCTGTAGCCGACTTCGTGGGCGACACTGAGCAAAGTGACGACCTCACGATGCTCGCCATACAATGGAAGAAATGATGATGCGGATGCAGATAGAGTTTTTAGAGGAAGAATGAGCATCAATGACATAGCCAACCAACTGAAAGCCGCTGGCGTATGGCTCCGTAGAATAGGGCATTGCAGAGGCTTCGGCATCCAGTCGCCTTCGGACTACTGGCTGGTGCGCTATGTGATCAATGAGCATTGGCCCTACTATCAGTATGAACGGTTAGGCCGTAACGACGACTGGCTGACGAGAAAACAGGGCCGACTTTGTTTCCGCATCGCCAACTGGCGCCAGCCTGCGGTGATAGAGAGTAGTGCCTTTCGTGATTATCTTCAGGCTGGATGCAGAAAGGCCGTCTGGGGAGAGTCGTCGGAACTGATGGTGCTGTCGCTGGAGGGTGACTGGCGCAGTCGGCTCTCCTATATATATAATAAGGTGTCGGCAGATTCCGTGCTGGTCGTCACAGGTCTCAGCAAGGCGAGAGATGTCTGGCGCGAGATCGTCAATGACGAACGGGCCGTCCTCACCTTCGACCTCTATTACTGCGGCATCGTGCTGTTCGACAAGAAAAGAGACAAAAAGAACTATATAGTAAACTTCTAACCAATAAGGCGTATGAAAATAACAAAGGTTTATACCCGCACGGGTGACAAAGGTGAGACAAGCATCGTAGGTGGTATCCGTATGAAGAAATCATCAGAACGGCTGGAGGCCTACGGCACCGTCGATGAACTCAGTTCGCACTTAGGGCTGTTGGCGGCGATGTTGCCAGAGGGGGAGCATAAGTCGATGATCATCCGTATCCAGCGCAACCTCTTCAATGTCTGCACCAATCTGGCTACGGATCAGAGCCAGACACCGCTCTACGACTCTGCCAAGCTTGCTGATGGCGAGATAGAACTGCTGGAGAAGGAAGTGGACAGGATGATGGGGCTGTTGCCCGAGCGTCAGGGATTCATCCTGCCAGGCGGCACGCAGGCAGCTGCTCAGGCTCATGTCTGCAGAACGGTATGTCGCAGGGCCGAACGTCGGATTGTGGCTCTTGCCGAGGTGGCTATCGTGAGTCCGGAAGTACAACAATATGTGAATAGGCTGAGTGACTATCTCTTTGTCTTAGCCAAAATAATAAATTTTAACGAAAATGTCAGTGAAATAATTTGGGAAAAAGTTTGAAGATACGAAATAAATGATTACTTTTGCGCCCAAATTCAAAAACGAGAACAAAAAATAGTAATTGTAATCTGTAAATCGTAAATATTTATGTATTGGACACTTGAATTAGCATCAAAATTGGAAGACGCTCCCTGGCCCGCAACCAAGGACGAGTTAATAGACTATGCCATCCGCTCAGGCGCACCATTGGAGGTGCTTGAGAATCTGCAGGAGATAGAGGATGAGGGTGATATCTACGAGAGCATCGAGGAGATCTGGCCCGACTATCCCACTAAGGAGGACTTCCTCTTCAACGAGGACGAGTATTAAGGCATAGTTTTCAATGTAACTAATTGAAAATCAACGGGGTGTGCAAAATGCTATTTTTTGCACACCTCGCTTTTGTATGCCTTTTGGCGCATTTTAGAGCTAAACTTCTTGTTATTCTCGCATATTTTCGCTAATTTTGCGGTCGAAAACCGTTAAAAAGAATATTTATGAGCGAGAAATTTCCATACGGCTACGATGTGAATGCCTATATCGACAAAGCATTCGAGCAGATGAAGGCAGATTTTCCTTGGGCAACGAGGGAGATGATAGCTGAAAATACGAACTTGGGCATTGAGAAAATGGAAGGCGAATATCAGTACGTCTCCTATCACTCCCGGTATGATGGAACGCTGAAGGCATACAAAGAAGATGTCGATTGTGAGGAGTTTCTACGTCGGCTCGCCAGTGGCTGTGATTGGGAACTTGAAAGAGCCAATCCTGTGAAGGAAAGCATTGATGTGGAAGCATCCAACAACTGCAGTGGAGACTGGTTTCTGGAGTGTTACGAGATTCAGAAGCACGAGCTGGGCGGTTATTCGGTCTATGTCACGGCTGGCAACCGTTCTGCAGGCGGCTCGAAGACGGTCTTCATCCCTGCCTCTTATTTCAAACTGTCTTGGGACGAGTTCCTTGACAAGTATCTCGATATAGTTATCCCTGGCTCATATTACGTGGGCAGGGCCGATCTCGAACGCGACCCTCGCATTAAAGAGTTCCTCGGCTTCTGAGAAACGTTTTCAACGGAATTATTAATCTATCAAAATACAATGAGAAAAATAGAGATAATATTGATGATGCTGTATGCTGTTATTGTAGCGAAAGCACAGATTGATGAAGGCCTTCATTGGTATAACGGACAAATCACCTTCACAGCACGTAACATCGCGAATAAGAATGTGTTGATGGAAGCCATGGACGAGGGTGAAGAGCATGAATTCATACTGCGTTATGTCAAAGAGGTGAACCAGAATCACCAGGTCTATCGCACAGACAACGGCACTCATGACTACGTGAACTTATATAGTGTCGGCTCAACCATGCGCCATAAGAAGGCTGAAGGCCTGGATGTACTCTGCTTCTACGACGATAAGGATCGTCTGGCAGCGGTCATTTCAGGCGAGAAGGAGTGGGACGCGGAGAAACTGAACAAATCGCGCTGGCAGAGTCAGTTTATCGGCGAATATACCACTGAGGAAGAGAATGAGGTTGAGCAATGCTTTAACTGGACGTGGGAGAGCCTTAGTTTCAACGGCATCATATATCCCTACGACATCATCACCTTCAACGGACGTGTGACAGGCTACATCACCATCAAACCCGTGGAAGGCTCCACCAACGAGTTGGAGGGTACGTGGGAGGTTGTACCCACGCTGCGAGGCTTCCGTCTCTACGCTGTCAACACTGAGACGGGCAACACACCATGGGAGTGGCAACGCACTGGCATTGAGTACGACCTCGTCGAGTCAGACCCCAATGTGGGACGCTTCTTCTATGCCAGCACTACGCTGCTTAATGACCATCAGTTCCGCTTCTTCGACAAATCCACGCTCCGCATCATGCGTAACGCCATCCTTGCCCGTCACGGCTACCGTTTCCAGTCGAAGGATCTGCAGGAGTATTTCACCAACGAGCCTTGGTACAAGCCTGCCGCCTCGAATGACGGCATCCGCCTGTCGTTCATTGAACAGCTCAACATCGAACTCATCAAACAAATTGAGGGAACGGAATGAAGAAGATCATAATGATGATGTTTGCCCTTGCGGCAATTACATCCTGCGGTAACAAGACAACAAACAGTGCGGCTTCGGATGCTGATTCTATTGTAATAAATGAAGTGTCTGACACGCTGAACACCGTCGAGGCTGTCGTGAAACAAGTGAATGCCGTCTATGCCTACTGGAATGAGCTGCGGGGGCACTATGATGAGAATAAGCCTTGGATAGACGATCTTTTCGGCAGCAAGGAATGGCAACGGGTAAGTAATGAAGTGGCAGCCATCGACCGTGAGTGCGAGTGCGGCGGATTCTTCGACTTCGGTGAAGAGGGGCCGCTGAATCCCTGGGTTTACGATTGCTACGAGGGAACTGTCTGTGCCGACAGTATTCAGGTCAAGATGCAGCCTGACGGCACGGCTGAGGTCAGGTTTTTGGTGAAGGATGCTGTCACCATCAAGGGCATTCCCATGCGCTGGCTGATGCAGGTGGAAGATGGCCAATGGAAAGTCGCTAACATCTTCTTCGAGAAAGATGATAATTTCGATATTCTGATGAATATGCGTGCCTACGCAGACGACGCAGCCACCAAGCATGAGATTGAAGAAGAGACTCCCGCTGATAATATAAATCTCTCAGATTACGCAGAATAGAAGATGAAAAGAATAGTTTTTTTAGTGATAACGCTTTGTGCTGCAGTTTTTGCACAGGCGCAGACGATTCATGTGGATCATAAGTTCTGGGACGGTTATAGCCTTTATACCGTTAAGGAAATAAGAATGGGGAAATACATCTATATGACCACCAAACAAGACGAAGAACTGACTCTGGAGAAAGTCAAGGAGGGCGAGTTTAAAATCATTCGCAGCCGACAGGCAGAAGAATGTCCCTTCGGTGCAGAGTTCGGCTGGAGGGTGCAGTTTATCCGTCAGGACGGCGAGAGTTTCCTGGCTATCCGCAAGCCTAACGGTGAAGTTATGTATACGTTGTCGCAGACAACCAATAACGAGGAAGAATGTGAGGAGATGCAGATGATAATGGGACAGGAGGAACCCTGGAATGCTGTGAACAGTGTTCTGCTCAACCGAGCCTACCTTCAAAATTATGTTGCCACCAAGAGGGAACTTCGGATACTTCGCAATAAGATTCTGGCCTATCACGGCTACCGCTTCCAATCGAAGGACTTACAGGAGTATTTCGGCAAGATACGTTGGTACAAGCCTGTCAATGACAATAATGCCATTAAGCTGAACATCATTGAGCAGACGAACATCCAGCTCATCAAGAGTGAGGAAGCCGAAAGACCGGATGACCTGACTTATGCCAATATGAATGGAATATACGACAGCCTTGATGAGAATATGAGCAGCGTGAGCCGTATCAGTCTGAATTCAGACGGCACTGCCACATGGTGTATGGTAGGAAGTCTAAACTATACGGAATACACTTACAGAATCGAGGGTAATACCATCTGTATGAAAGCCAAGGGAGTGGACTCTGAGGAGGAATGCTATGAGTATGATGCTGACACCCGGACTTTGAAGAATGAGCAGGGTGCCGTCTATTATAGGCAAGTTGCCGAATGACAAGTTTGAAGTCCTTTAAGAACTAACTTCATTAGATAGAAAAGTGAGGAATGAAAAAAGTCTTGATTCTTACCATAACGCTTTTTATCACCATCTTTGTAGTGGTGATTCTTGGTAACGTCATTACCATTGGCGAGAAGTTTACAACAGTCTTTGGTGTTCCCTATTTCGAATATGCCTTTTACCTGTTGTTGGCAGGACTATTTGCATATCTGGTGTATTATGCCATATTGGAACCCATGAGGCGTATTCACAACGCTCCGGAGTTCCCAGTGTTGGCAGTAGAGGATAAAGGAGAGGGAGTGACGGATGACGCCTATAGGAAAAGGCTGGTTTCTTTGGGAGAGAAGATATGTGACAACTGCTATTATCTGAAACCGGCCGAAAGGAATCAGCACCAGACAGAGTTGAAAAGTGAGCTTGCAAGGTTGAGTACTACTCAGGATGTCGAGCGGATCAAGGCATTCTTGGACAAGGAAATTAAACAAAGGTACAAGGCTGTGGATGGGCAGATTCTCAAATACGGCTCCAAGGTATTTATCATCACAGCCATCTCTTCAAGTAGCATGATTGATACCTTGGCAACGATGGGTCTGAATTTTCGGATGATATCAGACATTGTGCGTGCATCCGGTTTCCGTCCGAACAAGTTGCAACTCATAAAGATGTACTATTACATCATCTGCTCAGCCTTCTTCAGCTATTTCTTCCAGGGAGTTTCAGATTCTGTCGATGTAATGGTGGACAATCTCTCCGATGCTTCAGACATTGATGTCACGGACGTTGAGATTCCTGATGTCGATGCTTCATGTGTGGACTATTCCCAGTACGTGAAGAACTTGAATATACCTGGAGTTCCACTGGGACCTCTTGCTGACGGCCTTGCCAACGCCGTTATGACCATTGCTATCGGATATATAGCAAAGTACTATCTCCAGAAAGGTTCAAAGGAACTGAAGGGGGCAAAGGGCAGACGGGTTAAGCTGAAGGCAAAGATGAAAGCTTTGGGTCAGGTCCCAAAACTTCTTGTGGAAGTTCCGGAACAGATTGGAAGCAGCGGCCTTTCATGGGCAATGAAGGGCTTCGAGAAGGCTTATAGTAAAGTGATAAAGAATAAAAGTGATGATGAGGTTATGTCTGATATGGATGAGTACAGTCCCTCAGAAGATGCACCCATAGAAGAAAGACCGAAGAAAAAAGGTTTCTTTAGTTTTTGGAAGTAATACAATAACAAATATGAAAGTTAAGATACAGACAATGCTTGGCGACATCGTAGTTCGCCTATACAGGCTATAGCAGACCATCGCCTGTGCCTGTTCTACATCAAAGCTCCTGACTGCGGAGTTTGCAATGTTATGCTTGACAAAGTGGAGCGGTTGGCAGACAGTATCACTGCGGTATATTCCTTCTATACGGATATAACCGAAGAGCCTCTGATAGCAGGTCAGTTCCTCGTCTATTCAGGGCCAACAGTCCTGCTGCTGATGGATGGGAAGGAAATCTATCGCGCCTCTCAGTTCATCGACTTGGAAGAATTGAAATACAATATTAACCGCTACATAGAACTAATCGCTCAATGACACTCCCCAAGTTCATCATAACAATGGACGGTTATTTCCGTTTAGGCATGGTCAACCAGCATAAGCATCTGCTGAAGCCGGGTGATCAATGCATCCGTGGTGGGTACTACCACTTTGTCTCCAACCGAATCCTCCTTGACAGGGAATCATACGACTTTGGCCGTCCCAAATGGCATCTGCTGGAAACATTGAAGGTTCCTTCTACCTATCGAGGCATGCGAATCGTCTATTCGTATGATGACGGTTTCCATGATGATTTCAATGTCAGCGAAGAACTGAAGATTGAATACTATGATTGACTACGATTCCATATGGCGCACACAGGATGAGATTAGAACGGTGGTCAATGCCGTTTTAGGAGAATGTATTTGGGATCTCAGTTACAGCGAGCGACGTATGGCCATCGAACTGGAACTGACTGTTACCCTCGATGATGATGCCATCGATAACCTCACTTGTCAGTTCCCTATCGCTGCCGATTACGACGGAGTCGGTATGAAAGGCTCAAATTTCGCATTCTATCTCTGATACTCTTCCTCTATTAGAAAGATGATACTCATCTTCCTTGGCGAGGATTTCTTATGATTCTGCCTATATATATTACAAGGTACGCGAAGATAAGTGACAGAAACTAACAATAGAACGGACTTTTGCCGCATTTCAGTGCCAAATAAGTGATGACAAAGTCTTACGTTCCGATAACGGTATAGACTTCATCGAGTTCGCCAAGCAGCGTTTCATCGACCGATATAAATCAGGCAAGATAGGTGTGAGTTCCAGGGAGAACGGTATCAGTTATATGAACCAGTTCGCCAAGTTCCTCAAGCAAGAGCAGTAACAGCGATGCATTCGGAATCATGGGTGACGTGGCATTCTCAAAGAAAGACCTTGATACTGCCGAGGTCTACTACCTCCGGCGCGTAGAACTTGCTCCTCAGAGCTACGAGGCTCACGAGGATCTGGGCTTATTGTATATGAAGCGTTGCGAATACGAGAATGCCATAAAAGAATTTGAGACAGCATTGCAATTCAGTAATGAGCATGGCGACCCATATCTGTACCTGGCATCCATCTATTATAGTCTCGGACAATATGATGAAGCATACGAATGGCTTTACCGGCAGGTCTTTGAACTCAAAGCCGAAGAGTCCCAGTCCAAGAGAGATTTGTACAACCAGTTTTACTGTGGAGTTTCCAGCACCATCTGTCAGAACATGTCAATCAACGAGCTTGACGACCTAATAAGACAGATCGAGACCAAATACAATGTCTGCATAAACACGCATCTCGTCGTTAATCCTGATGCTCCGCTGATGCCGTTCCGTAAGACGGACGAGCGTAGTTATGAGATCGACTATGACCTCGACTCTACCGACAAGTTCTACGAGGTGTTGAGTTCATTGATACTACTGGACAATTATCTTGGCGGAGAGCACTTCGTCTTCAATCATTTCCTCGTGGCCACAGACAACGGGAAAGACAAGTTTGCAGCGATGGTCAGGAACACGATGGCTCCCGACTCTACACTCTCTCTGACAGATTTGCTCGACTACCTGATGCTGGACGTACAGACCACTCTGATTCGCGTTTATACGGATGAAGTCATGCAAAATACGCCTGAGTTCAAGAAATACCGTCCCATCCGGTGGCTTGGAATGGGAAATACCATTGCCCAGTCATACGGCTACATCAAGAAGCTGGAGCGTATTCATGCCCCCCGGCTTGTCATCTACGTCCACAAGGTGCTGATGTACTTGAAGTCGGTACAACTCTATGAATACTTCAAGGCCTGCGACAAGAGGATTGATTTCCAGTCTGGATTCAACGAGCATAAGATGGGATGCGCCATCTATAGCGGTCATGTGAATATGAAGGATTCCGCAAAGCGCAGGGACTGGTCGGCATTCTACCGTTCATTTGTCAACCAGATCTGCCCTCCCCTCCGCTATTACGTGAAACTTAAAGAGATTTAAGTTACAAAACCAGCAGCAACTGTGCGATGCCAAAGCCCATATAGGTGCCGATGGCATAGCCGAAGAGGCCCACTGCGATGCCTGGACCAATGACGGCCTTGTTTCCCAAGGCACTACCCATGACGGGAGCGAAGGGCGGCGAGCAGATAAGGGATATGCTGGTGGTGAGTGTAGTGTCGGTATCGATGCGGAAGATGGCACTCAGCAGTATGTGGAACAGCAACGAGCCAAGGGTGGCAACGGTGATGAAGAGGAAGATGTCAGGGTTGACATCGGTGAGTGTCTTCAGGCTCACCTGCGATGCCACAGCCACGCTGAAGATAAGGATGAAGAATGTGCCAGCCTCGAACGTGCGTTTCAGGCTACGCACCTTGGGATGCAATGATGAGAGAATGGCCAGCAGACTGATGCCCAGGATGAAGATGCTCTGAAAGGCAGACTTGGGGAACAGACTCGCGATGCCTGCACCAAGTGCAATGATACCGACGGTAAGCAGCAGGCTCCGTCCGAGGCCTTTCAGATTGTCCTTGCGGAACAGTCCCATGAACAGTTCCTCTTCATGATTCTCCACCTTGATGTTTTCGTCCTCCACACTCTTGTCATCCTTGAAGTCCGGCATGAACAGCCGCATTACCCGCTTGCCGAAGATGATGACGAAGAACAGATAGACGGCACTCATCACAGTGCTATAGGCTGAGGTGAGGATATACGTCGCATCGTCCACGCCAAGGGCAATCTTCAGCGAAGCCAGATTGGCATTGCCGCCCGTATAAAGACCCGTCAGCATACCGCCGATATGGGCAAACAGCGTCGGGTCACTCTGTCCGTAAAGCAAGAATCCCGTGACAATCGCCAAAGCACAGCCCAACAGTCCGAAGATAGTGCTCTTGATAAAGCTTGGAGCCAGCCGCGCCCATGCCTTCAGGTCTGCTGAGAACAGCAACAGCGGAATGGCAAACGGTATGGCTGCCGATGCGACAGCCGTCTGCACGCTATGCATCTCCTCCGTGTCAGGAATCAGTCCCGTCAGTCCCAGCGTACAGCCGATGACGTAGGCGATGATGATACTCCCCACCTTCCTCAGTACCGTGCTCTTATACGTGAGCCACAGGATGCCGAGCGGTGTCAGCAGACAAATGAGGATGACTATAATCTGCATCATCTATTATTTTTTCGTAGTATCTTCAGTTCTTACTCAATCTTTCCTGCCAACCACATGCGAGTTGCCACTGGTGTTGGTGTGGCGGTGATAGTGGCGGCATTGACCGTCTGCTGATCTCCGTCGATGTCAAACTGCAGGGTAGCTCCTTCACTTCGTCGAATGGGAGCTGGTCTATGAGTTGGATAGTCCCATAACCGCCGCGATTGCAGAGGATGGCCTTGATGCTTGGGTCACTCAAAGCCCAGCGGATATCACTTACGCGTTCTTCCACCGTTCCCCCTATTTTACCGTCCAGCATCTTGTCAACATTGGGACCGATGACGGGTTCAAAGCCCCATGAACGAACCACGTCGGCTGCTTTCTCAATGGTCTCCATCGGCGTGAAGTACGAGGGTGAGATCATTGCCACCGTATCACCCGCCTTCAGATAGTCGGGCTTCGCACAGTTTAGTACCACAGATTCTTCTGGAGTCGGTACGACGCCATTATCATCATCATCTTTGCTACACGATGTCAACATCATGGTAGTCATCATGGCGACTACTGCCATTGTTATAATTGTCTTCATCTCTGGTAAAAAAACATAATGATATGAAATATGGAAGTCAAAGTTCTTCAAGGGTGTTGCGGAGGATGGAGGAATTGTTGCTGAGCATGCGGACGAACTCCTTGGTGGAATTCTTCACATAGGTGTTCTTCAGCAGGTGGATGCAACCCTGCATCTCCTTGTCTGGGGTGTCGGTATCGACAATCGGAATGGCTTTCAGACCGTTCTCACCCACGACGGTACTCTCGCTGAGAATGGTGACGTAGTTCGACTCGCGCACCAGTCGGAAAAGCAGATAGACGGTATTCATCTCCACCTTAATCTTATAATGGTAATCGTGGTCAGCGATGGCATGACGGAAAGCAGAACGTGCCTGGGTGCCCCGTCGCGTGAGGGCAAGGTCGTAGCGTTGGAGTTCTTCGAGAGTAATGGTGGTACGACTGGCAAGGGCGTGGCGCTCGTTAACGATAGCTGCCAGACGGTGATGGAAGAGCACGCGGCTTTCGATCTTCGGATTGGCGACCGTCGGACGGAAGGCCAGCACGAAGTCGAACTCATGGTTCTCGAGCTGGGCGATGAGTTCTGCCATTGTGGACTGGGTGACATTCATCTTCACATGGGGATATTTGCGCAGGAAGGCGGTGACGGTCTCGGCCATGATGCTTGCGAAGGAGAAGGTGACGCCGATGTTGAGCTCACCACCCACGAGATGCTTGAGTTCATCGAGACGCAACAGGCAGTTGTCTGCCGACGTCAGCGTCTCCTTGGCCAGTGGCAGAAGCGTCTCTCCAGCCTCCGTGAGTGACACTTCGTGGCTGTTGCGCAGGAAAAGTGGCTGCTGGAAGTCATTCTCCAACTGGAGAATCTGGTGGGAGAGGGTGCTCTGGGTGATGAACAGTTCCTTCGCAGCCATTGAGAAATTGAGCGTTTCGGCCAGTTTTACGAAATATTTTAGTTGTCTCAGTTCCATATTTTTTTGCTCAAGATTGTTATTTGGGTGCAAATATACGCATTTTTGTCATATCTGCAAAGCATTTGGCATATAAAAACACTTGGTTATCGAAAATTTCGATAGCGGGCTGCATCACTATTCATAACCAATCGTTGCAGAATCGTGAAAATCGCTGTACCTTTGCCCCGTCAAAAGAAAACAAGTATAACAATTAAAGATTAAGATTATGATTACATTGATGGAAATGGGCTTGATGCTCGCAGCAGGAACAGTTTTTAGCGCTTGGATGGCAAAACACGACAACCTGGAGGTCCGCTAACCTTCAGGTTGTTTTTTTGTCCAAGTCATTTTTATGTGGGGGATACCATCGAGCATAAAGGTTTCAGACGACTGTCTGAATCCTACGCTTTCATAGAATCCTTTGGCATATTCCTGAGCTTCAATGTCTATGAGTGTAGCACCGAAATGTTTGACTGCTGCCTCAATGGAATGAAGCATAATCTGCTTGCCATAGCCTTTGCCACGTTCGGTAGTGATAACTCTGCCTATCGAGATTTCTCGCATATGAGTTCCAGCAGGACATACACGGGCCTGTGCTACTATTCTGTTTCCCAAAGTCAACCACAGATGAATGGACTTCTGATCATCATTGTCCATATCTTGATAGACACAGTTCTGTTCAACCACAAACACCTCACTACGTACTCTCAGTAATTCGTATAGTTCATCCGTGGTCAGTTTTTGGAACGTTTTCTTATGCAATATAGGCTGCTCGATGTTCATACCCATTCGAAGTTATCTTTCCTGGCTCCAATCTCAAAGTGATATTTTGCTATGCCCAAGTCCATCTGCGTATATCCGATGATGGAGAAACCTTTCTTGGCGTGTACCAGATGGCGACTATTCTTCATTCCGACGTACTCAAACGAGAACTTCTGCTGGTTCACTGCGGTGGGCGCCAATAACGCTGCTTCAACTCCCTTGCGAAACCACGATGGGGTAACGTCGCTTGCATTGCTTACTTGTTCGACAGTTTTAATCTTATGGCCGACTCCCTGAGTTTCACCATAGCCGAGAGCAATGTAACATGCAATCTTCTCGCCCTCGTCAAGCACATACGTCCCAGGGACTTTAGAGTAACTAAGTCCAACCCAGCAAGTGTTCAGACCAAGTGTCTGAGCAAACAGAACAAGATGCTCGCCATAGTAACCTACACGCTCATCAAGATCATCTGCTTTCTTTCC
>JAEEGG010020088.1_pt1 | contig 13393 bp, 14 predicted proteins | sample 9134161 | NCBI WGS metagenome assembly JAEEGG01 (sample SAMN16246543, study PRJNA631951) | gut metagenome | biome: gut microbiome; feature: rumen; material: CR-attached | host: Bos | place: Iran: Karaj | collected 2018-10 | reverse complement strand
TATTAAATGGGAGCTCTGCCAGGCAGACCTGAACACAATCGAAGCCCGCCAGGACAAGGTTACCCGCGCAATCCGCTCGCTTGGAAAGGAAGAAGAAAAGAAATACGCTCCTTGGATTTCTGCAGTTGCAAAAATCAAGCCTCTGCTCCAGGACGGAAAATGTGCCCGCACTGCAGACCTTACAGACGACGAGCGCGCTGCCCTTTACGATATGTTCCTTCTTACAATGAAGCCTACTATTTATGTAGCAAACGTTGATGAAGATTCTATCGAAGCACAGACAAATAAATATGTAGAAGTTGTTCGTAAATATGCCGAGGAGGAGCACTCGGAAGTAGTTGTAATCTGCGGTAAGTTCGAAGCAGACCTGGCAGAAATTACAGATCCTGCAGACCGCAAGGACTTTATGGACAGCGTTGGCCTTAAGGAAAGCGGACTTGCAACTCTTGCCCGCAAAACCTATCACCTGATGGGACTGCGTACCTTCTTTACCGGCGGTCCTGATGAGTGCCGTGCCTGGACAATTCACGCAGGCGACAAGGCACCACGCGCAGCCGGCGTAATCCACACAGACTTCGAAAAAGGCTTTATCAAGGCCGAAGCCTACACTATCGACGACCTCCGCCAGTACAAGGACGAAGCAGCCATTAAGGCAGCCGGAAAGTACCGCCAGGAAGGAAAGGAATACGTTGTGCAGGACGGCGACGTGCTCTTCTTTAAGTTCAACGTGTAATTAAATAATCTGTCATTACTTTTTCTTGCAAAACTATCGGTTAACCGATAGATTTTTTATGAAGAAAATCACGTGCCAGAACGACATCAACAACGCCTCAGCTCAAACAATCACCTCCCTGGCCCGCGCCTTAAACTGCAACTTCTACGAAATTATGGAGATTGATTTGGAGGAGTAATTTGAATTATCTTTTTATAATTCTCAGTTAATTGCTGTACATTATATTTTTTATCTTTTTCATTTCTATGTTCATACCAATGACTTATAGGGAAATCTGTTCCGAAAAACATCCTTTCCGCAAAACCTGCTTTACAAATGTCATCATAACTGTCGGTTGGACAAAATGCAGTATCCCCAGAAAGATTTGGATAATTCTGAAAAAGTTGTATAATCGGTTCTGAATCTTTGCAATGCGCAAGCCGTACCTTCACTTCCGGATATTCCGAAAACCATTTTTCAAACTGCAATGGCTCATCATTTTTGCTTACCCCAGTATGAATAAACAGTTGTACAGACTTTTTTCTGGCAAAAGAAAAAATATCAGATAATTCCTTTGTGAACTCCCCTGTCCAGTTATGCAGAACAGGATGTAGGGCAATTCCACTGTACCTAAAATCATCATAGATTTTTTCTAAAGCCAACTGCTTCAGAACAAGCGGATCTGCCCAATAAAGAAAGTTCACTTTTAATTGTATTTTCTTTGCATAACGTTTAACCACTTTCAATTCATGAACAACTGATTCATAAAATTGTAAAGCAACATCCTCTTTCTTTATTAACGGAGTCAGGTATGCAAGATAAATTTCATCAACATCATTATTCTTTAATGCTGCAAAAACGTCATGATAATCATAATATACGTCATTAAACTGCCCGATATGTACATGCCAGTCTGTCATCTTTTTCAGTTTAGCGTCCTAGCTCTTTAAGTTTTGCTTCACGCCAATCAAGGACAATCTGCTTATTCTTGGCTGCAACTGCACAGAAGTGACGGTTTATTTCAAGCGGATTTCCGCTTGGAGATTCGTTTGCGTTACGGACAAGACAAGGAGAGCAGAAGGCCGCTTTGTCACATTTACAGCATTCGCCGCCCCCCAAATCTTTCATTTTTAGACTGCGGAGCCATTTGATTTTTTCGCTGTTATCCCAGATTTCCTGTAGTGGAGTCTCGTTAAGATTTCCAAGCACCATTTCCTGCCAGCCTGCACAAGGGTAAACATTTCCGTTTGAAATCATGCAACAAGTAGAAATACCAACTCCACAAAGACGACGCTCTGGATTAAATTGAACCTCTTTACAGCGCTGAACAAAATCTGGTGCAAGAATACCTTTCTGATATTCCACATCATCCGCCATAATACTTTCAATAACCTTTCCTGCTTCTTCTACAGAAAGACGGTTTGCAAGATTCTCTGTTTCATGATTATATTCTGCCATCATAATGTAATCAGTTCCTGCACGGATTTTATGCTTGTGGCACCAGCGCAAAACATCACCGAAATCATCTTTATTGCCTTTCATAGTAGGGCATGAAACGTGAAGTGGCAAATCATTTTCAATCAGTTTTAGAATTGCTGCCTTTGTTTTTTCAAAACTTCCCGGCAGTTTTGTAATGGCTTCATGATGTTCAGGAATCATAGAATAAAGCGAAACCTGAACGGAAGAAACGTTACCTTCTTTCATAATCTGAATAGTTTCATCATCAAGCAGTGTGAGGTTTGAAAGAATATTAACGTAAAAATCATATTTTTTTGCCATACGTAAAAATTCCTTAAAATGAGGATGCATCATAGGCTCCCCGCCGCTCAAAGTAACAGAAAGAACACCCATTTTAGAAAGCTGCTCAAGAGTGTTGTAATAAAGCTCATCTGTAATGTTGTAGAGCTTGAATTTATGCGGAATGTAACAGTGAACACAACGCTCATTGCATTTTGAAGTCAATTCAATCTGGAAATTAGAAAGATGTGGTTTGTTATTAAAGTGCTTTTCCAGATATTCCTGCGTTGAAGAATCAGCCCGTTGAATTATCGGACTAAAATCCTCCCTTATAGTCTTTGGCTGAACTTCATTGTATGAAAAACCTGTGTCGGCAGCATTGAGTTCTTCTTCTGTTTCTCCTTTTACAATAAAGCCGTCTGCAACAAGATTGTCATAAAATTCTTTTGCATCTATTTTGACTGTTTTGCGGTCAATGCCAGCAAATTGAGGCAGGATTTTATCCACAAGCTCGTCAAGTGTCTGTGGCTTTCGGTTTAATGCACACAAAAATACTGTTCCACTCTCGTTGGTACAGAGGTCATTAAAAATTCCTGTACTTGTAATATATCCTACGCCGTCAAAATTTCGGATATAGGTGTCTTTTTTCTGTCGATATAACATTTCTGTTTCTCCATTTTTTTGTGTTTTTACCAATTGTTTTATGTTGTCTTTATTGGTTGGTCAAGGAATGGCTTTTTGTTTCCACCGTAATACTTAATTATGTAATCCACATAATAACCAATCAATTCGTCGCGTACACGATCTCTCCATTCTGGTTTTACCATATAATACATATAACTTTCAAAAGTGAAGAGTTCGCTGACTTTCCGCCCTATCAGTTTGAAGTTACGGAATCCCATTTCATAATAACGCTTATACACATCATCAAAAGAAAGGTTTGTATCTTTGTTTCTTTCAAGATTATTGTAAAACCCTCCTCTACCGCCAGTAGTATTATTTTTCATCATGCAGAAATCTTCGGGCATATTTCCCTGCAAGCAGTTTACTTTCGCTATGATTCCATAATGTTTCTTGCGAAAGGCACAGTTGCTTTCGCAAAGCTCATCTACAAGAACCTCTATCTTCTCCTTGTCCTGTATTTTTTCAAGAAATTCAAAATTGCGGTTATCACGGAAATCAATCACGACCAAATCATATTTTTTTGTTGCCTCATTTATCTTATCGATGTTGCGTTCACAAGCAGTAGTTGAAAGAATGTATTTAAAATTCGGGTATTTCTTTCGAAGATAGCTTTCAAGCAAAGGAGAATTAACAAGCACCTCGTTTTTTCCATTGTTTGCAAGTTCCATTGTTAAATTGCAATATGTGTCGCTCAAATGTTTTTCTTCAATAAAGCTGTTTGTATATGTATAACGAACTGCAACGCCCACATCATTTATGCGTTGAATCACCGTTTCAATATCAATCGGAGATGGTTGCATACCAATCATGCTTCGACCACCCTGCCAGATTGCGTTGTTGAACGAACCGTAGAATGCGGCAGGGTAAATGTTCGGCATAAATCGTTCTGGATATTTCTGAATATAATGGACAAAATATACATTAAAGCCTAAAAAATCGAGCGTAAGACCGGGCATAAAGAAATTCACGGTATCCACATTTACAGGCAGTCGCCAGCCAACCTTCGAATCCTGCTCATTAAGCTGTGCTTCGCTTTCGCCATTCACAATAAAGCCGTCTGCCACAAGCTCGTCGTAAAATTCTTTTGCGTCAGGCAAAATTGTTTTACGATCAACTCCCTTAAAGGTTTCAAGCAGTTTGTCGCACAATTGTTCGAGCGTTTGCGGTTCACGACTTAAGGCGCTTAAAAACACACTGCCGCTTTCATCCACCTCATTGCGCTTGTTCAATCCTGTGCTTGTAATGTAGCCTCGTCCATTTGAAATACGGATATGTGTATCTTTTTTCTGTCGGTATAACATAGATTCCCCCATAATGAAAAATTTATCGTTTTAATTGCTTATCACGCTCATAAGCTTTCTGCTTTCTGAATTCTACGAATTTGCAGTATTCAGAATCAATTTTTCGAAGCTCGCCATGATTTGCCGTAATATGCGTAGTAAAACAGAAATCGCAAAAATCTGCACATTTGCACTCTCTACATTCCTCAATATCAGCAGCATATATTTTCCGCAGTTCTTTTAATAAGGGATGATTTTCAAAAATATCTTTTAATGTGTCTGTAGCAATATTTCCCAAAGGCTCATACCATCCGATTTCAGGAAAAATTGTGCCATCGCCAGACACGCATAGTGAATGCACCGCTCCACCGTAAAACTCAATTTTTGTTAAATCCCGATCTCCGTGACCATTGCCCCAAACATACGAAAGTTTTCCGTCGTCCTTCATTGTTTCTTCAAAAAAATCCTGCAAATCGCCCCATGAAAGGCGATGAACCAAATTTTTTCCTGTGTATGCAGAATCCCCAAAGATGAAAATATCTGCACAGCTTGGAATTCCTTCATTATCACACCAACGCATTACGTCGAGTACGGCTGTTTTGTTTTCTTTTATCACAGGACAACTCACAAAAATCGGGACGTTTCGCTCACGAAGCAAATAAATAGCGTTTTTTGTACCTTTGCAAGAACCTTTCAGATTTGTAATTGAATCGTGAATCGACTTTTCGAGTGCATAAAGAGAGAGTTGTACTTCTTTCAAATTCTTCACAGTAGCAAGAAAATCTGCGTCCGATTCTTTCATCAGAGAGCCGTTGGAAAAGAACGAAATACAGAATCCCAACTCGTCAGCAATTCTAACAATTTCTTTCCATTCGGGATTTAAAAGTGACTCGCCACCAGTGATTGTGGTCGCAACAGCTCCTAGAGCCTTTGCTTGTTCTAATACACTCTGTGTTTGGATAGCCGAAAGAAAACCAAGTTTTGTATCTTTGCAAATGCGGTAGCAGTGGATGCAATGTTCGTTACAAGGGTTTGAAATTTCTAGACTAATATTGTGCATACTTTAAGGATGTGGTTTACAAATTCCACAATCAATATTTTTATCTTTGCAGTTGTGTTCAGCTATAAATTTTTCCGCAACCATTTTTGCCTTCTCCATAATTACAATGAGAACAATGATCGAGATGAACTCTTGCATGTGGCTCTGTCCAGTTTGTATAAACCCAAAATTCTATCTTATTCATATTTACAACATTCCCTATTAATTGAAAACGACAAGCCCACCTTGTTTTACATGGCGGGGCAGTGCCTACCATGTTTAGCAGAATGGTAACTATGATGTGCGTTCACAGTCTTTGCAATGCACATCCCGCCAAGTGTCTTTAGCCGGACATCCAGCTGCATAACTTCCTGCAGCGCTGTTCTGTGCAACAACCTGTGGTTTTGTATATTCCATAGTTTTTCCTCCATTTACAACTTATTACAAGTCGTAGTGTATATTCTGTACGACGTACAGTTTTTTATTCAGACCGCTTTATTTTGAATCTGAATAAAAATCACTGTTAATAAACTGATTCCGTTTGAATTAACTGCAATAGTCTGTCTAAATCTCTTTCTTCCATAGGATTTTTGAAGGCTTCATTGGAAAGCCACATTCCTGTTTCTGGAATGTATTCTCCAAGCCATCTTTTCTCATCAAAATCTGCTCTGGTATCATAAGCCCAAATCCATGAATATGTGGATATCAGTTTTTTCTCAAATTTATTTCTTTCTTCAGTATCTGAAACTGGAATAATTGCATAACTATGCTTTTTTATTTCTTCTGTTACCAGTTTTTCATGATTATTGATTAAAACTTCATAGTTCTTAAAATCTTCTTCTGGAGATAATAGTTGTCTTAATTCAGATTTCTTAATGTGCCATTGCCAAAGCTCAATATCTTGATTACGTTTAGCCTGTATAAGAGCTTCTCCCAATAGCCTACGAAATGGACTGCATTCTTTATTTTGTAAATGCTTATTCAGACGAGTTTTTAATCCATTATCTTTAGTATTTGTTCCAATTCTTACAATTCGATTTTCAGAATTATCTTTAATTAAATAAACTCCATTGTTGCATTTTAATGACTTGATATTATCTTTTGAGAGCTTTTTGTATTCGAGATTAACTTCCAGTTCATTTACAAGTTTTTTCAGATTGTTAATATCAATCATATTCACCTTTGTTTCTTACTGTTTTATCCGCCAGATTTGTTACAAAACTGGCGAATAAAATCGTGTTAATTATTCCTGTGCAGCAGCTTTTTCCTGCTTACTCTTTTTAATTGCATCTGAACTCTTTTTTACAATTACTCTTATTCCTGCAAATGCAAGCTTTAATAAAGCAAAAAGAATTCCTTCTCCTCCTCCGCCACCTCTTCTGCTTGATGTTTCTGTTGTTACAGAGATTTGTCCATCTCCTTCTGCACGAATTGTTCCCATAGTTTTTCTCCTTAATTAATTGTGTTTTACTACATTAAGTATAATTCTCAAAAATTATAAAACTAGGGAATGAATCCTATTTTTCAGGGATTATTTCCCGTTATTCCTAAAAAGTCGGGAATTCTTCCCAAACCTTGCGATTTTCCAAGTATTTTTAAAGATTCTTCGCGAAAAACTTCCTTTTTTAGACATTCTGCGGCTATATTATATATGGATAAAAAATCCAGAAATATTCAGTTCCTGTTTCTGTAGTTTTATCTCCATTTTTTTGTTAGGAACCGATTTTCGCGCGGGGCGGTATGCACTGCGAGTTTCCGGAAAATTAATGGAGGCTTACTATGTGTAAGATTAATGAAACAAACAATACGTCTGTTAATGAAATTGAACAGGCTCTGGAAGAGAAATGGAAAAACGCGACTATTGCTAATAATTTCATTTTCTACAAAGTTATGAGGAATAATCCTGATGTGTGTAAGGAATTACTGGAAATTCTTCTGCAAATCAATATTGACCATATCGAGATGAAAACTGAAGAAACTGTTGAAGTTGATTTCGGAAAGAAAGGAATCTGCATGGATGTTTATGCATTAGGAGCAAATAACGCTTTTGATCTGGAAATGCAGACCTCTGACAAAGGAAATCTTCCTGAACGGGCAAGATACTATCAGGGGATTCTTGATGTTCAGGAGCTTAATTCAGGCGCAGACTATAAAACATTAAAGGACAGTTATGTAATTTTCATTTGTGTACCTGATATTTTTGGTAAAGGACTTGCAAAATATACATTTGAAAATATGTGTATTGAGAATCCAGATATCAAACTGAATGATAGAACCTATAAACTCTTTTTTATTGCGGATAACTATGATAAAATACTTGATGAAAAACAGAAGGCTTTTCTGAAGCTGGTTATTTCACCGGATGATTCTAAAAAACAAAAAGACAGTTTCACCGAAAAGCTCATAAAACTGGTTGAAGAAGCCAAGATTAATTCGCAATGGAGGAAACAGTTTATGGAATGGGAAAGAGAAATGGCTATGAAGTTCCGTGAAGGTAAAAGAGAAGCAAAACGAGAAGATGCCATTGCGTTATTGAAAAAAAAGATTCCAGCCGAGACCATTGCTGAATGCATTGGATTTCCTCTTGAAGAAGTTCTGGAATTGCAGAAACAGATTACCGTTACTGCATAAAAACTACTACCCGGACTATCCGGGTAAAATCGGGATTATTTCCCGACTTTTCTTTCCTTTTTGGGAATTTTTCCCATGCATTTATAAATCTATGTGATATGATTATATACGGTGGATATTAATGAAGTCGTATAAGTCTATTATCAAAAAAATATTTTCCATTCAGATTATTCTCATTTGCTTTGGGCTTGTTACCCTTTCTATTTCCATTTATTACAAAAGTCAGGCTGGAAAGCTTTTTGCTGATTATGAACGGGAAACCTTTCAACTTCTATTACTCAACAACAATATAGGAGGGGGCGATGGCAAAAATATTGAACAGGAATGCGAGGCCCTGAAAGAAAAGTTTTTTCCTTTCACTTATTTCGATTACTCTCTCGAAGACCAGCTTAATGAAATCATATCACATTTGAAAAATCAGGATACAGAGCAGCTTGCTTCCCTTATTATGGATTTTCAGGATGCTATTTCACAAAAAGAAATCAAGCTTTCTTTCGGCTACGACAGTCTTATGTACTGCTCTTCGCTGCTGCTTTTGATTTCCATACTGTGTATCATCTTCAAAACAATTAAACAGAGAAATCAGATAAAAAACATGCAGCTGCGGAATGATGAACAGCAGAAAATCAGCCGCAACCTGCACGACGGAGTTGCCCAGGATCTTGCGGCACTTAAATTTTATCTTCAGGCAGATGATAAGGAAAAAACTGACTTTTATGCAAATCAGGCTTTGAATGAAGTACGCTATCTTATTGGTGCCCTTCATCTTGATTTATCTGATGATTTTGAAACCATTGTCAGACAGATGCTGCAGACCTTTGAAACCAATCATAAAATCTCTGCAAAGCTCTTAATTGCTTCATCACATATTTCTACGCTGCCCCAAAATGTACAGATAGAAATAATCCGCATTTTACAGGAATCGCTGAGCAATATTGCTCGTCATGCAAATGCCACAGAAGTAAATGTTAAATTTACTGATGTAGCAGATGATTTTAAAATCACCATCAGCGATAACGGAGTTGGTTTTTCACTGGAAGATGTTGATGAATTAAATCGTACAGATAAACAGAAACATTACGGCGTTAATAACATAAAAGAACGCGTAAAAAATCTTGGCGGCACTGTAGAGTTTGTAAACAAGGGAGGTACAACAATTGCCATCACAATTAAAGATACTATTCATTGATGACCATGCTGGCTTACGAGAAAGTCTTAGTTATCTTCTTGAACATAAAAATGATGTATTCAAATTTTATCTGGCAGGAGATTCTGAACGGGCGGTTATGTATCTTAAATCAAATCCGGACATTAGCATTGCCGTTGTTGATTTGAATCTGACCGATGAAGATGGCCTGGATGTTGTAGATAAGATCAGAACGCTAAAGCCGGAACTAAAAATCATCATATACACAATGTATAACGACCCTATGCACATTAAACAGTCACTGCAGAAAAACATTCAGGGCTTTATTACAAAAGATCTTGATGTTTCCGAAGTAGAAAAAGCGATTCTTTCTGTAAACGAAGGAAACCTTTTTTACTGTAAGGCTGCACAGAACATAATGTTTGAAATGATGAACAAAAGCTCTTCTGAATCCGGCGGATTTTATGAAGATACACCATCCATTGATAAACAATCTTCAGACATTCTCTTTAAGAACTATCAGACCCTTACTAAAAAAGAGCAGGAACTATTTGAAATTCTTGCTCAGAAAAAAGATGTTGAAGAAGCTGCAGCAATTCTGAATAAATCAACAAAAACCATTCAAAATCAGAAATCAATTATCTATCAGAAAATGAACCTGCGCGACCGGCTTGAACTTGTTGATGCGGCAAAGCTGCTTGGAGTAATTATATGATTTTTGAAAAGAAGGATTATTCTCTCAAAAACATCCTCTTTGTCATCTCTACGCTTGCCGTTGCGGTTCTTGTAAACTGCCTGGGGTCGGTGCTTGCAACAAAAATCACTTTTCCGCTTTATCTGGATTCCATTCTTACAATTGGCGTTACAGCCTTGTGTGGTCTGGTTCCAGGACTTTTATGTGCTGTACTTTCCAACGGCATTCTTTATTTTTTTGATTATACAATGCTTCCTTTTATGAGCTGTCACATTATCACCTCACTGCTTGCCTGGCTTGTATTCCTTCATGCTGATAAAAAGAACCGCCGGCGTCCTTTATTTGAGCGGGAATCCAGTTATGAAATTGACGCCTTTTTATGGGCCGGAGTTTTCAGCGCTTTGAGCAATGCCATTTTAGGAAACATTATTGCAGACCTTTTATTTGGAGCCCGCGTAAACCGACAGAATGCAGAATGCACTGTACAGGGCATTTTTATTGTTACCCGAAATCTTTTTTACTCAACTTACCTCGCAGGCTTTATAGAAAACATCACAGACAAAATGCTGAGTGCCGTCTGCAGCTACGGAATGTATGAAGGCGTGAGAAGAATTTATAAAAAAATATAATTTTTTTTATAAAAAAAAGAAAACTTTGGAGAAAAAACGCCTATATTATTTGCACGGAGGTACGAACATGATGAATACATGGAGCGAAGGTCTTATTAAGAAAACCCGTGAAATTGCCGGAGACGGCTGTATGCTTAAGAACCTTAAGGGCGAATACGGATTTTATTTTTCTACCGGAAAAGGAAGCATAGAGATTCGTGGCGTAGATGACTCAAGTTTTATGCCTGCCCCGACAAAAGAAGTTATCGCAACCTTCAGCGACATTGAAGAAATGATTGCGGCCGGCTGGGTAATCGATTAAAAATCATTTTTACCTAAAGGATGATGCCATGATTATAGACGAATACAAGACAGGCAGGATCACAACCGACACAGAAGCGCTTACTCTTAAAATCACCTTCAAGGCTTTTCTCATGATTCGTAGCGAACTAAATGAAAGTGGCATCGTGCCTTATCCCATAGGGATTACAGATCCTGAAAAAATAGAATTCTTTTATGACATGAAAAATGGCATTATTGATTTGGGGGTATTTCAGGACGAGATTGATGATGATTGGATATATCTTATGGCAAAAAAAGCGCTCGGTAATTTAGTAGTAAAAAGAGCCTATAAAAGATTGCTTGAACTTGCAGAGCTTTTTACAGGTATTTCGTTTGAATCCTATCGGGAAAAGGAAAAGCTCCAGTACTTAAGGCTTGAGGATTTTAACAAATTAGTAAGGCTGCCCTTCTGCCCAGGCTTGTACTATATCTTGATAAGTAAAAAAAATGACGGCTTTCATTACGACCGTAAAGACCCGGAAATTTTCAATCATTTTTGTAAGGCATATAAAATCAGACATATCAAATCCTTGCGAAGAGTTTTTCCGGAAAAGCCCTGGATTATCTATACATATTTTCATTTGAGAGATTGTGGTTTTCGGGATATTAATCTTTATAATCAGGTAATCACAAGCAAAGAAAAAACACAAAAAATTGATGAAGAAAATCCAAAAGCACTTGCATTCTTCTGCCGCTACAGCATAAAAAAACGCGGGGAAAAAGCAACCTTGAATACTATTCTTAGAAAAAAGGATTTCACTTTTGAATTAGAGGGTGCAGATGAGACTTTTTCTGACGGGCTGCAAATGTTTGCAAAATATTTCAGACACATTCCGCAAAGTCTGAGGCAAAACATTCTGAGAAAAGGGTTTACAGAGACAAATCACGCTGCTCTTTCTAATATTGCCTACCGCTGCGAAAATAAAAGAATTAACTTCTCTTACACTGATGAAGAAAAAGCACTGGAGGATGAAATAGACGGCTATTTATTCCGGCTGCCGAAAACCTCTTATCAGCTTTGTGAAATTGCAAACACCCTGCATAACTGTGCGGCCTCTTATGTTGATAAGGTGCAGAAGAAAGATTGCACAATTGTTTATACAGAAAAAGACGGAAAGTACAGAATCTGCATTGAAGTTCAGGGTAACGAAATCATACAGGAACGAATCCATCACAACAAAGACCCGGAAAAAGAAGAAAGAACAGCTTTAAGAAAATGGCATAAAAAACACAAGCTTACAATCCAAAAGCCGCAGGAACTGGATGAAGAAGCAGCTCTCGCCCGGCTCCGTCAGCCTCGCCGCGCCCGGGAATTAAGACAGTATATTCCGGAATAAAAAGACTTTTAGCTGCCGATTTTTACGTGGTAACAGGTTTTACGTGGCGCCGGCTTTGTGAATGACAGAAGTATAAAAATGCGATAAACTGAATTTATGAATTTTGATATCAAATGGATTGTTTTGGGCATCGCTCTCGTGATGTACCTTCTCGTAATTATTTTCCAGGAAAAGAAGGTGTGGATGACTTCGGTTGCAGCCCTTGCAGTAATTGTACTGGGCTTTCTGGCTCAGGGGGGCGCGCTCGCAGGCAATGTTTTTGAGCCTCTGACTGGCGCGCCAGAACTCGCCCACCACATCTTCCTCGAACTTATCAACTGGAATATCCTTATGATTTATGTGGGCTCCATGATTATCGCAGCCCTATTCATTTATTCACGCGTTCCGGCCCGCATTGCAGATGCTCTGGTTACAATTTCTCCTAGCACAGGAATTGCTGTCATTCTCATTCTTGCAATGACCGGCATTATTTCTATTTTCGTTGAAAACGTAGCAACGGTTCTTGTTATGGCACCAATTGCCCTTGCCCTTTCTAAAAAGCTCAAGCTTAATCCGGTGCCATTTATGATTGGACTTGCCCTTATGTCAAACCTGGAAGGAACAGCAACTTTAGTTGGCGACCCTCCAAGCATGATTTTTGCAAGCTACGCTCACTACACCTTCAACGACTTCTTTGTTTCACAGGGAAAGATTTCTATTTTCTTCTTTATTCAGGCAGGTCTTATCGTTGGCTGTATTTTCTTTTACTGCTTCTTCAGCAAGGCAAAAGAAAAAGCCAGCGTAGATAAAGAGCCTGTAATTTCTTATCTGCCACTCTGGTTGCTTTTGATTATGATTGGCGGACTGGCTGTTATCTCTTTCCTTACTCCAGAGCTTGGTTACTCTTCTGGATGCTTTGTTCTTGGGCTGGGATTACTTGGTCTCCTCTGGTATCGTCTTTCACAGAAAAAGAGTCCGGCAGAAATCTGGACTCTCGTAAAAGAACTGGACTGGGAAACTATCGCTTTCTTAATCGGTATTTTCGTTGTTGTCGGCGCCATCAGCGAAACTGGCCTTCTCGATGATTTTGCAGGATGGCTCGCTCACGTAACAGGTGGCAGCAAGTTCGCTGGCTTTATTTTGATTCTTGCCTTCTCTATCTTAATTTCTGGCTTTGTTGATAATGTTCCTTACATCATCGTA
>JAEEGG010020087.1_pt1 | contig 13393 bp, 9 predicted proteins | sample 9134161 | NCBI WGS metagenome assembly JAEEGG01 (sample SAMN16246543, study PRJNA631951) | gut metagenome | biome: gut microbiome; feature: rumen; material: CR-attached | host: Bos | place: Iran: Karaj | collected 2018-10 | reverse complement strand
AGCGTTGGTGTTGGAGTCGTCACCACCGATGATCACGATAGCGTCGAGCTTCTGGGCCTTGGCAACGGCCATGCACTTCTTGAACTGTTCTTCAGTTTCGAGCTTGGTACGGCCGGACTGGATGATGTCGAATCCACCAGTGTTGCGGTAGGCGTCCATGATCTTTTCGTTGATCACGATGAACTTGCCGTTCTCGAGGCCGGAGGGGCCGCCGAGGAAGCCGAGGAGCTTGGAATTCTTGCTGATGCTCTTGATACCGTCGAAGATACCCGCAATCACGTTGTGTCCACCAGGAGCCTGGCCACCAGAGAGCACCACGCCCACGTTGAGAGCCTTACCGGCAGCGGCCTTGGTAGCCTTCTTCATGGAGATGTACGGTGCACCGTAGGTGTTCGGGAACAGAGCCTTGATCTTGGCCTGGTCGCGGACGGATTCGGTAGCCTTACCCTTGTTCAGAGTGACCTTGAGAGCGCCGTCGCGGAGAGCGGCGGGGAGTTTCGGCTGGTAGGCCTTGCGGGCCTTGCCGAGGACGGACAGATTGTCAGCCATTGTTTTTTCCTTTTGAGTTTGCCCGGCGTTTGTCGCACAGGCAGGGTTAAAAAATTACGGCAGTAAATATAGTAAAAAAGGAGAACCCCGCTCAAGGCGGGGTTGACAATTTTGTTTTTTGGTTTGGGTTACTTGAACTGTGCAGTGATGGGCTGGCCGTTCGGAGTGAACTTATGCGGGTTCTCAGTCGAACCGTCGCTCCAGCCGGCGAAAATGGCGCCGTTGCTCGGGACAGCCGTGAGCAGCAACTCGTTGTTGGAGTAGAACTTGCCCTGGTAATTGGTACTCGGGAGCTTCATGCCGTCAACCGTCACGCTGCCGCTCCCGCTCACGTTGATGCTCACGTTCACTGCATTCTGCAGGCCAAAGTACTGTTCCATTTCCTGGCGTACGGTCTGGGTGCGGTTCTGGGCGTACTGTATGAGGTCGCTACCGTCGGGAGCCCAGTGGAAGCTGCCCTGGTTGCGTGGCCATCTCTGCTGGTCACGCTGCTGCTCGCTTGCGGGAATTGCAGCCATCATCTCCTGCACCTTCTTCTGCACCTTTTCGTAGGTCAGGTAGTTGTCGAGCAAGATGCATGCGTTGTTGATGAACAGGCGCTTGAAATCGTTGTTGTCGAGGAGCTTGTTGAGCATCTGCGCGGGGCCCTGCTTTGCGCCGCCGAAGCCCCATCCGCCGCCGATATCCCAGCCACCCATGCCGGGGAACTGGCCCTGACCAGGCTGTTGCTGGCCGGGGTTCTGCTGGCCGCCCTGCTGCTGGCTGTTGTCCCTCGTGGCAGAGCCCAGCGCCCACTGGAACATGTTCTGGCTTTGCACGTCAAACCCGCTGATACCCGGCGAGAAACCGAATCCGTGGTCGGTATCGAACGCGACGAACTTGAACGGATTGCCGTTGCCGCCCCAGGCGCGGATGTTGTTTTCGGGCCAGTCGCCGTTGTGGAAGTAGGATTCGGCGAGCATGTACTGCGCGAAGCTGTTCATGTTGAACTTCTGCTTCAATTGTTCGTAACTCTGGTTGTTGTCGCCCGCAAAGTTGCCGCTGGTAATCTGGTTCGCGACCTGCTGGTACTCGGTGGCCGATGCCCCGTTCGTACCGCTCGCCTCGGCGCTGTTGCCCTTGATGTTAATCATGTTGATGGACTTGCTGTCAATACCGTAGTTCGTCTCGACAAAGCTCCTGTTCAGGCGCTCGCGCAAATCGTGGATGCCGAAGTATTCACCGTTGTAGAACACCACCACCTGCAGGCTGCGCTGGTAATCCACGTCAGTGCCTTCCATGAGGCTCGTCATCATGGCATCGCCGATGTAGTCCGTCCAGAAGCGGTTGCCGTTGTTGCGCAGGTTGAAGCTCTTCATCTTCTTCGCTTCGGGGCGCGTCTTGAAGAAGGAGTACTTGAGCACCTTGTCTCCGTAGTCGTCGTTATCCATCTTGATGGCGACGCTCTTCTTGGGCTTGTAGCGGCTCCAGTTACCGATAAGCGAAATGCCCGCGTCGATTTCCCACGTCTTTTCGGTGGTGGAACTGCCCTTCTCGAAGTATTCCACGTGTACGGGGAGTTCGTCTTCGCACCAGAAGTTCGCCTTGAAGCACGGTTCGGCACACTTGGAATTGTTGTTGTCGGTCTGGTTGCCGCCCATGCTCATCTGGTTGAAGTTCGGGTTCGTGCAACGGAGCTGGTTCATGGGGCCGGTCGCATAAAAACCGTCGGTGGAGTCGAACATGTCGTGGTGATTCACGGTGAGCGCCACCACCGGCATCGAGACGTTTTCGCCGATAAAGTAGGTCTGCGTCGTGGTATCGGCGGGCTGGCCGTTCACGAACTCGCTACAGCGCACCACGGTGCTTTTGGTAATCTGCATCGCCGAGGTAATCTGCTGGGAACCCTGCGTGGGGAATGAACCGTCGAACGTGCAGTAGATTTGCCCGCCCTTCGTGGGGGTCGGCGGTTCAATGGTCAGGTTAGAGTAGAAGCCCGCCTTGGGGAGGAACGTCGCTTTTGCCTTGTGGTTGTCTTCGTATTCCTGGAGCCCTGCGGAAGAAGATTTCGGGTCCTTCGCCTTGGAAGAACTCGAATTTGCGGGCATGAACCCCGAACTGTTCGGGTTCTGGAACGGGTTCACGCCGGAACTCAGGCCCGGGTCGGTCAGCGCGAATGAGGATGAGCTGCCGAACGGGATTGCTCCGGAACTCAGGTCGCCACCGATGCCCGGATTGTAGGGGTCGACACCCGGGTTATTCGGGTCTACATACGGATTGTTCGGATCCTGCAAGTCGCCGTAGGGGGAAATGACGGAATTTTCTGCTGGGTCTTCGGAACAGCCCAAAATGAGGGCGCAGGCGGCAACGAACGGGAATGCTATGTATTTTTTCTGCATACGGATCCTTGAGCATTTGAAAAATGCCTAATCCATACACCAAACGTTAAATTATAAAGATTTTGGGCGTTTTCAAGCATTTTCAAGGTATTATTTACATTGAAAAAAGCCCGAAAAATGGGGTGTTTTGACCCAAATCACGCTAGTTTGCAAAATGCTGTAACAAAACGTCCCGATAATCAAAAAAAACTAATTTTGTAATGTTTCGGGCGAGTGTAAATGAAGGAAATCCGTAAACTATTCACGAATTTTAGGCTAAGGAAGCGTCTTTTGGCTCTTTCTGATGCATTTATTGTCGTGATTGCCGGCCTGCTCGCCAATTTTCCCATACCCATTTACGCAGAACGTATCGGCCGCCCCGAACTTTTTGCCTTCCTTTCGACATGCGTGGTGTGCTGCCTGGCAGCCCTGCTCTTGACCGGGGCGTACAACAAACTTTGGCGTTACTTTTCCCGGAACGATTACATTAGCTGCATTATTGGCGTGGTGCTCGGCTATGCCGTCGCCATTTGCCTTTACTACATCATTACCGATGTTTCGTACCTGCGTTTTTCTGCGCTTTCGTGCCTGCTTACTGCGATAGGGATTTGCCTGTTCCGTTTTGCGTTCCGCGATGCGTTCCTGACCATTGCAGAAGTCGGCCGCAAGGATGCCGAACGCAGGCGCACCATGATTATCGGCGCGGGCGAGGCGGGGAAACTCCTTATTACGGAGATAAACAGGCTGCCCGCTGTGGCGGGGGCGCCCAAGATTGAACCCGTATGCCTTATTGACGATGACCGCAACAAGATTGGCTCTACCGTCTGCGGGGTGCTTGTAACAGGCGGTACTCGCGATATCGTGAAGGTCGCGAAGGCCGAGAATGTAGAACAAATTATCTTCGCCATCCCGAGTTGCCCGCCCAAGGACCGCAAGGCGATTCTTTCGATATGCAGCAAGACCGGGCTCCCCGTGAAGGTTTTGCCGTTTATCGGCAGCCTGCTCGATTCTTCCAGCGTTGGTGACGGATCCACCAGCTTCGTGGAGCAAATTCGAGATATCAAGTTCGAGGACCTCCTGGGGCGCGACCCCGTTACCTTCGACAACAAGGATGTGCGCGGCTTTATCGAGGGCAAGGTCTGCATGGTTACGGGCGGTGGCGGCTCCATCGGGAGCGAACTCGTGCGCCAGATTGCAAAGTACGACCCGAAGCGGATTGTGCTTGTGGATATCTACGAGAACAACGCCTACGAAATCCAGCAGGAACTCCTTATGGAATACGGGAGTGCGCTTGACCTGGTGACGCTTATTGCGAGCGTGCGCGACTACAACCGCATGAACCAGATTTTCAAGAAGTACACGCCCGACGTAGTGTTCCACGCGGCAGCCCACAAACACGTGCCCCTGATGGAAAATAGCCCCATGGAGGCGATTAAGAACAACGTAGCAGGAACGTTCAACGTGGCGTTCCTCTCGCTGTTCAACAAGGTCAAGAAGTTCGTGATGATTAGCACCGACAAGGCGGTAAACCCCACGAACGTGATGGGTGCAAGCAAGCGCTGCTGCGAGATGATTGTGCAGTACCTAGCCCAGCACAAGATGAGCAATACTGAATTTGTATGTACCCGGTTCGGCAATGTGCTCGGCAGCAACGGGAGCGTTATCCCGCTGTTCAGGCGCCAGATTGAGCAGGGCAAGCCCGTGACCGTGACGCACCCCGATATTATCCGCTACTTTATGACCATTCCCGAGGCGGTGAGCCTGGTGCTCGAGGCTGCAAGCATTGCGCACGGCGGTGAAATCTTCGTGCTCGATATGGGCGAACCCGTGAAGATACTGACGCTTGCCGAAAACCTTATCCGCATGTACGGCAAGGAGCCTTACAAGGATGTGCAGATAAAGTTTACGGGACTCAGGCCCGGCGAAAAGCTCAAGGAAGAACTCCTGATGAACGAGGAAGGCCTGCAGAAGACCAGCAATAAACTTATCTTTATCGGGAAGCAGATTGAGATTGACAATAACAAGTTTATCCAGCAGCTGCGCAAACTGAGGGATGCCGCGTTCGAGAACGATGAAGAGGCTACTGTACAGACTCTCCGTGAAATTGTACCGACGTTCGTGAAACCCGAGGAATACAACAAGAAGGCGACCGCATCGATGAAGGCGATACAGGAGACCGCGTAAAGGAATTGCCCATGAAGCGCTTTGAAAAGAGAGTCTGGCTTGCGAGCCCCACCATGCATGGCGAGGAACTCCGTTACATGCAGGAAGCCTACGAGACCAACTGGATGAGCACAGTCGGCAAGAACATCGACGAGGTGGAGCGCCTGGTGGCCGAGAAGGTGGGCGTGAAGTATGCCGTGGCGCTTTCGGCGGGGACTGCCGCGCTGCATTTGGGCACGCGCCTTGCGGGAGTCCGTCTGTTCGGGGTGCCCAGGGCGGGCGAGGGTGCGCTGCGCGGGCAGAAGGTGTTCTGCAGCGACATGACATTTGCCGCGACGCTCAACCCGGTGGCCTACGAGAACGGCGAGGCTGTGTTTATTGACAGCGAACGCGATACCTGGAACATGGACCCCGTGGCGCTTGAGAAGGCCTTTGAGATTTACCCTGACGTGCGGCTCGTGGTGCTTGTTCACTTGTATGGAACGCCTGCGAAGGTCGATGAAATCCGCGAAATATGCGCCCGCCACAACGCCCTCCTGGTCGAAGATGCCGCCGAAAGTTTCGGTGCAAGCTACAAGGGCGTGCAGACCGGAAGTTTCGGTGACTTTAACGCCATCAGCTTCAACGGGAACAAGATTATTACCGGCAGTAGCGGTGGTATGTACCTTACCGACAGCAAGGAAGATGCGGACCGTGTGCGCAAGTGGAGCACGCAGAGCCGTGAACCCGCACCGTGGTACCAGCACGAGGAAATCGGGTACAACTACCGCATGAGCAACGTAATTGCGGGCGTGGTGCGCGGGCAGCTGCCGTACCTCGAAGGACACATCGCGCAGAAACATGCCATTTACGAGCGCTACAAGGCGGGACTTGCCGGGTTGCCCGTGCAGATGAACCCCTACGATGCGGTGAATTCCGTGCCGAACTTCTGGCTCAGCTGCATGATTATCGATGAATGTGCGGTGGGCGAGGGCCGCGGGAAAGCTACTCCTGCGAAAATCCTGGAACGCCTCGCCGACATGAACGCCGAGGGCCGCCCCATCTGGAAACCCATGCACATGCAGCCGCTTTACCGGGGACACGCCTTCGTGACTGCCGCGGGTGCATTTGCGGGGAAGGAAGGCGACAGGGCTTTTTCGGGAGAGGAAGGCGCGGACACCTCCGTGGGCGCCGATATTTTCGCCCGCGGGCTCTGCCTCCCCAGCGATAACAAGATGACCCCCGACCAGCAGGATGCCATCATCGTTGCAATAAGGGAGTGTTTTGAGGGGTAGAGTCGGTTGACCTATGCTGTCATCCCCGCGCAGGCGGGGATCTTAATGAAAAAACTTTATTATATTGAATTAAAATGTACCCCCGCTTCCTTAAACGTGTCATCGATTTCTTCTGTGCCCTGGCGGCAATCTGCTGCCTGAGCCCGCTGATGCTTGTGCTCACGGTCGTTGGCGCGTTCAAGATGAAGGGGAACCCGTTCTTTACGCAGCCCCGCCCCGGCAAAGACGAAAAGATATTCAGGCTCGTCAAGTTCCGCACCATGACTAATGCGCGCGACGCTTCTGGAAAACTGTTGCCCGATGACGTGCGCCTTACCGCGTACGGCAAGTTCCTGCGCAGCACCAGCCTCGACGAACTCCCCGAACTATTCAACATTTTAAAAGGCGACATGGCGGTAATCGGCCCTAGGCCGCAGCTCGTGCGCGACATGGTCTTTATGACCCCCGAACAGCGCAAGCGCCACACCGTACGGCAGGGCCTGAGCGGGCTTGCCCAAATCAACGGCAGGAACGCCGTGACTTGGGAAAAGAAAATCGAGTATGACCTCGAGTACATCAAGAAAATTACCTTCCTGGGTGACGTGAAGATTATTCTCACCACGCTGAACAAGGCCTTTATCAAGCGTTCCGACATCACCGAAGAAGGCTCCGACACCGCGACCGACCTCGGTGACTACCTGCTGGCAAGTGGCCGCATCACCCGCGAGGAATACGACCGCGGGCAAGAAGAAGCGAAAAGGCTTATTGCAATGTCTGAATGTCATTCTGGAGCCGAAGGCGATAGAATCCACGAAGTCGAAGGATCTAGGGGAGGCTAAATAGAATGTCTTCCTTGGTGTCGATTATCATGCCCAGCTACAACACAGCCCCGTATATCGCGGAGTCCATACGCTCCGTGATGGCGCAGACATACACCGACTGGGAACTGATTATCGTTGACGACGCCAGCACCGACAACACCGACGAAGTCGTGAACAGTGTTATTCAAGGCAGTCATCCCCGCGAAGGCGGGGATCTTTTCTCGCGAATTCGTTATTTAAAAAACGACCGCAACCGCGGCGCCGCCTACAGCCGCAACCGTGCCCTCCGCGAGGCTCGCGGCAAATACATAGCCTTCCTTGACAGCGATGATGTCTGGACACCCGACAAGCTTGAAAAGCAGATAGCCTTCATGGAAAAGAACGGCTATGCCTTCAGTTTCACGCGCTACGAGGAAATGGACGAGAACGGAAATTCGACCGGGATCATCGTGAGTGGCCCCAAACGCATCACCAAGACGGGAATGTATAACTATTGCTGGCCCGGCTGCCTCACCGTGATGTACAACCGAGAAGTCGTGGGCGACATCCAAATTGCCGAAATCCAGAAGAACAACGATTACGCCATGTGGCTGAAAATCTGTCGCAAGGCCGACTGCTACCTCCTGGACGAAAACTTGGCCCGCTACCGCAAACGCACTGGCTCGATAACGCATGCTCAACGTCATCCCCGCGCAGGCGGGGATCTCCCATTGGGGCAATCTCGCCACCTTTCTTTGATCAAGTGGCATTACAAACTCTACCGCGAAGCCGAAGGAATGAACCCGGTCATGTCGCTGTTTAATACCGGCCGAAACCTCTTCTTTGGCGTATGGAAGAAGATGAAGTATGTGGGGAGGCCATGTAGAATCATAAAACAAGGGGAAACTTGAATATGAATTTTCTTGGCAGACTAAAAAATGCATATGATGGCGGTGGCTTGAGGGAAATCGTTCGCAAGTCGTTCTGCCACATGGTTTATAGAATTAACAACTACAAGACGAAATTTTTAGTTGATAGAGCGAAATTTGATTACGGCTTAAATGCGACAGAAGAAAGAGAAACGAAAATCATTGTGTCGTTGACTTCTTTCCCGTTAAGGTTCAATAAAATCCATATTTGCCTAAAAAGTTTATTGCGGCAAAAGGTTAAGCCTGATAAAATTATTGTCTATCTAGGATCAGATTCTTCGCGAGATCAATTCACGAAAGAAATGTTGGCCTTGGAACAATATGGCGTTGAATACCATATTGATAGCGAAAGGAATCTGAAAGCGCATAAGAAATATTTTTATGCAATGCAGGAATTCCCCAACGATATAATAGTAACGGCGGACGATGATTTGTATTACCCGTCAAATTGGTTGTCGTCTTTAATAAAGACTTATAAGAAATATCCAAATGCCATTAGTGCACGTCGCGTACATTTAATGAAGCAAAAAGACGGAAATCTTCTCCCTTATAATATGTGGAAAGATCAGTGTCGAAGCATTGTGAAACCAAGTTTTTCTCTTTTAGCGACCGGTGGAAGTGGAAAACTGTATCCGCCACATTGCCTTAAAGAGTGCGTTTTTGATGATACGAGATTCAAGGAACTGTGCTTTGACGCTGATGATATTTGGCTAAAATGTATGGAAATTGTTAGCGGGATTCCTGTGGTTTGGGCCAAAAATTGGGAAGTCGATCAATTGGGTGTTGGCTCAAACGAAAAAGGAGCCCTTTCAAAACAAAATGTAGATTGCTCGCACAATGATGTCTGTCTGAAAAATGTGCTGAATTTCTATAATATTCCTACGAGCCGCTTTTTTGAGTAATTAAATATGGAAAACTTTGCCGTCGTCATATTGAATTATAACACATTCGAAGACACCGTTGTTTGTGTTGATTCTATTAAGAAATACACGGCATGTTCTTCTTATAAAATATTTGTGGTCGACAACGCATCGCCTGATAAGTCTGGTCAGTTACTGGTTTCAAAATACGCGCAAGACGACAAGGTGCAAGTTCTTATAAGTGAAAAAAATTTAGGCTTTTCTGGTGGCAATAATATTGGTATTCGCAAGGCTTTGGAAGAAGGCTTTGAATATGTTTACCTTCTGAATAGCGATATTATCCTGCAAAATGATGCTTTTGCCTTTATGCAAGAAGCGTTTGCATCGAATAAAGATGTGGCTATTGTGGGCCCATCAATTTATAATCCTAAAGGGGAATATGTTCAGTTTGCAAGACATGGTATTACAGCAGAGTCTTATTTAACAAGTAAGAAATTTTTTAAAACTTTTTTCTTTGGCAAAAAGAATAAATCCCGTTTTATAGATTATCCCGTGGATAAGGATTTTATTTTTAGCGGAATGGTTTCCGGATGCTGTTTCGGGATGTCGTCGCCTTTTATTAGACAAAATAATTGTTTAGATGATAATTTGTTTATGTATTATGAAGAAGATATATTGGCGTATGTTTTGCAAAATGCGAAAAAAAATGCCATGATTGCGAATGAATCCCGAGTCATACATAACGAGGGCATCTCGACACAGAAGAAAGGCGATGGGAAAATGTTGTTTACTCGTTTTTATCGCTGGACGTCTGTTATATATGTTTTGTTGAATTACGCGAAGTTGAATCGATTTGTGTGTGCGTTGCTCTCTTTACAGAATATTGGGTGTTGGCTGGTGATGTCATTGTACAATAAGAAATACAGGGAGTCGCTGCGGGCTTTTGTTGCGGAAAACAAAAGGGTTTTGAACGCAAAACCATTACAGTGAAATAGTAGGTCTTTATGGTTGTTCTTTATTGCGTCTTTTGTTCTTTTGCAGTTTATGTTGGGAAAATTATTTATAGAAATTTGTTCAACCCGATATGTTTGTATAGTATTGTTTGGGGGGGGGCCGTTTTTGTTCATCAAAGTGGTTTGATTTTTTATTACAACATGACTCCTTTTTGTTGGGTGGTGATTTTTGCAAGTCATCTTCTTTTTGTTTTGGGTTGCATTGTTGGTTGGAATCTGAATATAGATGAGAAACCAATTGAGATTGAATGTGTTAGTGTTGAGCAATTGAAAAAATGGATGCTTGCTGGAATTGCAGTAACCATGTCCATTGCGGCTATTGCCATTGTTGCAAATTTGAAAACCATGATTTCTATATATGGTTTCAATTTAATGGAACAAATTGTGCTGATTTATGGGGATCGGGTAAATGAAACACAAAAGATTGAGACCATTCCATATTTAGGGTCGTTTATATTCATAACGCTTCCTTTGTTAGGGTGCTATCTAAAAAGATTTGGTTTCCATGTAATTGTTATTCCATGCGTTATTCTTGCTTGTGCAGATGCTCTTATTTCTGGTGGACGCGCGGGAATTGTTTTTGCATTTTTGCTTTTTTTGGCAGGTTATATGTGTATGGATAAAGGATTCGAATTATCCTCAAGGGTAAGAGTCTTGTTCCTTTTGACAAGCTTGGTGACTTTTGCTTTAATGATTTTCTTTGTCTCTCAGGAAAGGGCTGACGGCTTGAAGATGGATTATGCAACGGATTTATATAAGGATTTGTTCGGTTACAATGTCGCTCTTTATAAGGGTCTAGCCTATATTGCTGGTCCAATAGGTACTTTGAACGAATACTTGCGGGAATGTGAATTTCATTTTGGAAGAAATTCTTTTTTAACGATTTATAATGTTTTGACAAGATTAGGCTTAATGGAGCCAATGAATCATTACCAAGAATTCTTTTCGACACCTATGGAATGTAATGTTGGAACATGGGTGCGTGAAATAATAGAAGATTTTACATTGTTCGGAGCAGTATTTTTTATCCCTTTTTTCGGGGTGTTATCGTCTTTTGTATATAGCAGTGCTTTAAGTCATAAGACTATAACAATGAAAATAATATGGTCTATTTTTGCAATGGTGCTCGCTTTGTCTTTTTTCGATTGGAGATTCCGCTCGGCTAGTATGTGGATTGCCGTGATATTTGGTTTTCTAATAGGTAAGTTTATTGATAGGAAGTCTTTTGTAATCAAAGAAAATGTATTGAAAAATAAATAATGGTTGATTTATTTGAATGGTCTATGGCTAAATTATAAGAAAATAAATATTGGTTATGCTATCTAATACATCCACTACGGGAATGAAAAAGAATGTTGTGCTGACGGTGTCTGCTCAGTTGGTTTCTTTTTTTGTTAGCGCAATTCTTAACCTAATCCTTCCCAAATATATATCGGAAATGGATTATTCTAGTTGGCAAACTTTACTTTTGTATTTGGGTTATGTGCCTATTTTTCATTTTGGTTTTTTGGATGGGCTAATGCTCCGTTATTCCCAATATGACTACCAAACCCTAAACAAACCGCTCGTTCAATCCCAATTTCGGTTGTTTCTTGGTGCAGAGGTAATCTTTGCTTTAATTGTTTTTGCTTTGTCCTTTGGTGTGGAAAATGAAACATATCGTCAGTTAGTTCGCTTTATTTCATTTGGTATAATAACAGCAAATCTTTATGCTTATGCATCTCATTTATTCCAAATGACGAATCGTATTAGCAAATACGTCATTTTTGTTATGATGATGCGTTTGATGCTTGGTGTTGGTATTGTTGTTGCTCTCATTTGTGGGGCAAATAGTTTTTATGATTTGTGTGTTGTCTATTTTGCCTCTTGCGTTCTCACAATACTTTGGGGCGCATCTCAGAACAAGGGCCTGTTTTTGGGAACGGGTCGACTTGCCGATGGTACTGTCGCGGAACTCAAAAGCAATGTCTCTTCCGGTATAATGCTCCTGATTGCGAACCTGTCGTCATTGTTTTTTGTGGGCGGAGCCAAAATGGTGGTGCAGTGGCATTATGACCCTCTTTTGTTTGGAAAGGTTGCTTTCTCGTTTACCTTAGTGAACCTATTTCTCACTTTTGTCACGGCGGCGAGTGTTGGGATTTTTCCGTCACTCAAACGTATCGATACGGCGGATCTCCCGGATTTTTATGTCCGTATACGCCGTTCTATGACTCCGCTCCTGTTTGTCTCGTTATTGTTGTATTTTCCTGGCTGTTATGTGCTTAAACTTTGGCTTCCAAATTATGTCGATAGTCTTGTGTATTTGAGCATCCTGTTGCCGATGATTGTTTATGAATCTCGCGTGACACTCCTTACGAACAACTATCTTAAGACGTATCGCAAGGAACGGCTGATGCTTATTGTAAACTTAGTGTCGGTGGCTATTGCCTTTGTGCTTTTTTTGGTTTCTGCGTACATATTGGATTCTCTCTTTATTCTTTTAGCATGTCTTGTGTTAGTCTCCTTTGTTCGCTCCGTTGTTTCCGAAATTGTTGTCATGCGGATTATTAATCGCCGTTGTTTCGTGTCATTTGGAGTGGAACTCAGCTTTGTTGTGCTGTTTTATTTTGCCGTATTGATACTTAATGGGTAAGAAAAAGATATGTTTTTTTATATATTTCCTTTAACGCCTTGATGGAATCAAAATGATGGACGAGAATATAAAGAAAATTCAACCGTTAGAAGGCTCGATAACGCTGCTCGATGTTGCCCAAACCCTTTGGAACAGGCGTTGGGTTATACTCCTATTCACTCTTTTGACGTTGGTTTTTGGATATGCTTATGCCATGTGGGTTCGTCCGCAGTTCACGAGCGACGTTCTTCTTCAAGTCAATGTTAAGGGAACCAGCAGCAAGTCGACCAAGGCTCTTGGCGAGATGGGTGCAGTCCTTGACTTGGCGAGCCCGGCTGATGCTGAAATAGAACTTATCAAGAGCCGCATGGTTCTCAGTGAGGTGGTGGCAGTCGAGCACCTCCATATATGGACTATCCCTATCGGGGCGTCTGACAGGTTTACCCATAAGGAAGGTCGTATGGATGTCGATTCACTGATTATCCCGGAAAAACTCCGTGTAAAGAAGTGGATCGCAGTCGTCAAGGATGAAAATTCCTATGCGGTAATCGCGCCGGATGGCAAGGTTGCCTTGGAAGGGCGTGTTGGCGAAGTCTATTCGGCTGTGTTTGCAGGCGATACATTGACAATCCGCGTAAATTACATGCAGGCTCGTAAGGGGCAAAAATTCCAGATTGTCCAGGGCTCGCCCTTGAAGGCGGAACGTGCACTAAAGGCGTCTTTAAACGTGGCCGAAAAAGGTAAGCAGACGGGTATCATTTCGGTCCGCTATAGCCATCGTTACCCGGATCGTGCTGCGTCCATCTTGAATACGATAGCCAAGACTTACTTACGCCAGAATGTAGAAATGCGCAGTGC
>JAEEGG010020086.1_pt1 | contig 13394 bp, 17 predicted proteins | sample 9134161 | NCBI WGS metagenome assembly JAEEGG01 (sample SAMN16246543, study PRJNA631951) | gut metagenome | biome: gut microbiome; feature: rumen; material: CR-attached | host: Bos | place: Iran: Karaj | collected 2018-10 | reverse complement strand
GGGCATGTCGCCGTTGCCGCGGTAGGTGTAGGGATACTCGCCGTTGCTCTTCAGGTGGTTCACCCATATTTCGGGTTCCGGCACGCCCAGCAGGGCAGCCCAGGCCTTGGCAGCCCGGCGGATGTCGTTCACCACGATGGTTACCTGAATGAACTGGTCTTTCTTCAGCGGCGTGGCAAGGGGCTTATAGTTTGTGGTTGTGTCAGGTTCCTGCCGGCTTGAAATGTAGCCTTTCAACTTCTCAATGCCATATCTGGCCACTACCAAATCCTCTTCCGATTCTGCTCCGCTAAAGGCAAAGGCCATCTTGCAGCCTTCGTGCTCGCCGTAGGCGCCGCCGGTATATCCCAGTTCGCCCGTCATCGTCTTGTGCTCAGGATTGCCGCTGTCGGCCATGGTGGCAATCACTTCAGCACACTTCGACCATGCCACGGCCACAAGATTATAGCCGCCTTCCAGATCGAGAGGGGTTCCCACCACCTTCATCTCGCCCATCCAGTCGGCCGAATCGCCGTTGTTAAGTACCGAGGCAACAGCCACACCATGAATTCCCATCTCTATGGCTTTGGCCTTCATATCCTCAAGAGCCAAAGTCAGTTTTTCTTTTAATTCCTTGTTTGTCATTACTTTTTTAGTTTTAGTTAAATCTTTTCTTTGATTGTCTTGTTGCGGCGCATTACAGGCTATGCACACCCCAAGCAGTATGGCTGCAAGCGCGGCAAACATCATTTTCTTTTGTATCATACTTAGTGGTTTTAATTGAGTTTGACGATAAACAGTTGTATAATGTGGGAACAAATTTAGCAATAATTCTTCTTTCTTACTTCAGTTTGAGGAATGTTTTAATAAGTTTTTTGATATGGCGAGGATATGGAGGCCTTGTAGATGAAGAGGGGATTTGGCCAAATGGCTAAGCGAAGAGCATTCCAATTCCAGTTATTCCAGTTATTCCAATTAAAAAATGAGGTATCCAAATTCCTCTATTTATTATATAATTAATTGATATATAAGTAGTTATAAATATAATAGTGAAAAATGGAACCTCAAAATAATTAATTGGAATAACTGGAATTGGAATATCTGTTCCTTTAGTTTTCTCTAAAGTGCAGTATATCAATAAGATACATTTCTTTGCAGACTCCGTGGTAGTGATTCCAGAGCCAAAATATTCCAAAAACACGTGAAAATCGGCTTCAAAAGGAGGCAAAAATCGTTCAAAAACCCTTCTTTCGGATGCTTTCACGTGCTTTTTGCGCATGCAAATGTGTTTCAAAAAATCGGCATTTGGATAGCTTTTGGAAGGAATCTTCTGCCAAAGTGCCAACCATGTGGCCGAAAATGACAGTTGAAAGCGCAAATTATGCTGCTAATTGGAATGAAAATGGTGTATTTTGTGCGGTTATTGGAATAACTTCTGCCGTTCAGATGGCTTGGAAGTAGACTTTGGAAGGGTTCCATTTAAAGGCTAATTGCTCTTCATTTAAAGGCTGGATGGACTCCTTCTGAAGTTCAATTGAACGACATCTACCTATATATTATAAGAATTATCAAAAAACGTGCATTCTTCTTGTTTTAATGATTATCTTTTTATATCTTTGCGACGTGTTTTAAGAATAAAATTAGTGTAAACCAAAATCCAAAACAATGAAAAACTTTAGAAGATTTGACAAATGGATGGTCGTGGTGGCCATCGTTGGCGTAGCGTTCCTGACGGGTTGCGGGCAGTCGAAAGAAGGCAATGCTGTGGTAGGGAACGCAGACCCTCCTGCTAGCAAAAAGCCGGCAGTTGTGGTGGATGACCCCATGCCTGAGGAAAACGGCTCGTTGCCGGGCAACCTGAAGAAGACGTCTATTGCCGTCAGTCCCAAGGGCGCCAAGGCCAACATCCATGATTTCGCCCGGGCTTTCTGCGGCAAGTATGGCAGTTATGAGCCCAACAAGAAAATCCTGAAATATCTTGCTGCCCCCAAGTCGTACAAGAAGTATGACGAGGTGTATGACGTCGTTAGCGATGTTTCCAACGGCTACATCAGTTCTCTTCTGTTGACTGAAATAGACCGCTTCACCAAGATGTGCTATTGGAATCGTAAAAACGGCCATTCGCTGGTAGGGGTATTTATGATAAATGGTTCCGAGGGTGAAGACTCGGAGTCGGCTTTCATTTTCTACGACTATGACCCCGATACCAACATGATGACTCCCGACTTGGGTGTATGCAAAGTGGTGGAGAAAGTGGCTCTCGACAAGAACTTCGAGGATTACGCCCTTGAGCTACCCCAAAAGGGAAAGGACATCGTGGTAAATCTTTATTCCGACAATGGAGATGACGGCTACGACATCACGGAAAAGACCCTGAAGTGGACGGGCGACACCTTCACTTTGGCGGGCAAGTAAGATATCGATTTAGCAGGTGGTCCATGAAACAGGCCACCTGCTTGCGCTACCGTTTCTGATTACATTTTCGAGTTTTCTGGCAATAATTTATGCGGGTACTAAGCATCTGCCCGTTGGCATGGAATTGTGTTAAACTTAGTTAAACTGACACAAAACTCTTGCAAACGGCATCAACAACCATTATACTACAATCGAGTAACAAACCAATTAAAACAAAACTGAATGCAAAACAAAGGAATTATCGGAACAGTGTGTGGCGACATCATCGGCTCGGCCTATGAGTTTCACAAGACAAAGGACATGAATTTCAAGTTGTTCACCCAACGGTCTACTTTTACCGACGACACCGTGATGACCTGTGCCGTTGCCGAGTGGCTGATGGACGACCCTCAGCACTCGCACGAGCAACTGGTGAAAATCATTCACCGCTATGGCGAGGAATACCCGCACAGAGGCTACGGCGGTATGTTCGGAAGGTGGCTTACGAACCATCTGACGGAGCCTTACAACTCGTTTGGCAACGGCTCGGCCATGCGTGTGAGTCCTGTAGGATTCTATGCCAGTTCATTAGACGAAGCCTTGCAGTTAGCACAAATCTCAGCTGAAGTGACCCATAGCCATCCCGAGGGCATTATTGGTGCACAGGCCGTAGCAGCCACTATCTTTATGCTGAGAAACGGCGAATGGATGGAGAAGGGGAAGCAGTTCCTGAAAGAGTTCTGTTTTTATGACCTGGATGATATCGAAAACGATTGGGACGATATACGCAAATTCTATTCTTTTGACGTAACCTGCCAGGGGTCTGTTCCTGAGGCAATCTATTGTGGTGTGAAATACCCTCTTTACGAAGACTCCATCCGAGCAGCGGTTTCTCTTGGCGGCGATGCCGATACCCAAGCAGCTATTTCAGGAGGTATTTCAGCATCCTACACGGAAGTTCCCGACCACATTTTGAATGAGTGTCTCGACAGGCTCGATCCTCCATTAGTAGACCTGATTGACCGTTTCAACGAAGTTTGTAGAAAGAAATAATGGGCGAACCAAAATGGAAGAAAGCAAAGTGTTGTTAACCTTTTCCGGGAAAACCTTGAAGGTTTTAAACAAGATGTGTGGCTTTGTAATGTCGTTCACTTCTTATATGGCGAACATCCTGAAAACTTTTATTTTAGACAGTTGTAAAAATGGAAATACAGATTACTGCAATCAGATTTGAGACGGTCGATGACTAAAGAAGAAGCAATCAATCGCAACCTCCTACGGTTTGTTCATGCCCAGGACAGTGGTGGCATCTACGATGGTACAGGCACATACGCCGAAGCTCTTCAGGAAGTGAAGGCTGGGCATAAGCGGGGGCACTGGATGTGGTATGTCTTCCCACAGATGAAAGGGCTGGGACATTCAGAAATGGCTGATTTCTACGGCATCAACGGACGTGAAGAGGCCAAGGCCTATATCGAACATCCCGTGTTGAAAGAGAGACTCGTCGAGATCTGTGAGGCCGTTCTTGGCAATGAGCATTCAGCCTACGAAATTTTCGGGGCTGATACCATCAAGTTCCGTGCCTGTATCCTGCTTTTTGCGTCCGTTTCTGACATCCCCGTTTTCAAGCAAATCAAGAGCAAATATCGGTGGTAAAGCGCATTTTTACGCCGAAGTCTGACTACAGCAAAAACCACTGCTTGTAGCAGCTGAGATAGTGGGAAGTACTATAACCTATAAAGGAAAATCTCATTATCTGCTAGCTGATTATGCGATAGTTGGTGAGGCTATCATATTAGCATTGAAAACAACTAAACAATAAAAATATCGCAGATCTCCGTGGTGTTCAACCTATGGGTACAGGGGGCTGTCCTGGCATTATCGTCATTCATCACTTTATTCATACAAGAAATAGGGGAGTTCATACAACGGACTTTCCATTATTTGTTCTGCCGTAAATAATCCTATAAATTTGCAGCATCGAATTAAAAAGAAGAGAAGAATAATGAAGACAAAAAGAAAGTTTTTCTTGTATGTATTGTTATTGGCTGTAACGGGTGGATGCGCAGGCCTCTGGCTCCTTTATGGCAGCAAGACCAGCAATCCTCATAATTATGCTACGGTAGGTGATATCCCTGTACCGTGGGGGTATGAACGAATAGCTGGGGATGATGCTGCCTATAGCAGCTACCTGCGTTCGTTGCCATTGAAAGGGAAAGGTTCCAAAGTTCAGTTGTTCACTGGTGGCGAATCTCGTTTTCAATCATTAAGCTATGCCGTAGTCAGCCTTCCGCTGTTATCGAACGAGGAGCAGTGTGCTGATGTATGCATGCGCTTGCGTGCTGAGTATCTGTTCAATACAGGGCAGTACGGCAAGATACATTTCAAGAATGTGAACGGAAAGACGATGTCCTACGATGGTGGCTCTTCGCGCAAGGCTTTCGAACGCTATATGCGCAGGGTCTACGGTGTGGCAAGTACCTACTCGCTCAGTAGAGAGTTAGAACAAAGACGGCTGAAGGACATTCAGCCCGGCGACATGTTTGTCTATGCTGCTGCCGACCGTCTAGGCAACCATAAGTATGGACATGCCGTGATGGTGGTGGATGTTGCCCAAAACAAACATGGCAAGAAAGCCTTTCTTCTGGCAGAAGGTAACACGCCTGCAAGGGATATCCATGTGATGCGCAATTTTAAGAATCCCTTCCGCTCTCCGTGGTTTATGCTTGATGAAGATGCCGATAACCTTCTGCTTGCCGTGTTCCACTATAAGGCTAACGAATTGAAACATTTCTAACGTGACTGCGAGATGAGAAGACGATTAAGAATCGGTTTTTGCTGGTTTCTGGTACCAATCATTACATGCGCTGCGCTACTGTTGATTTGCAACCAATTGATCATTAGCAATGCCGATGGCAGGTTGTTTGATGAAGTTGAGACTGTTCCTGAGGGGTATTCTGTCGGACTGCTTCTTGGTACGACTCCGCAGACGCGCATCGGCCATAGGAGGAACATGTTCTTTGAAAGCCGAATTCACGCGACAGCCAGCTTGTATCATGCAGGAAAGATACAGAAGGTCCTCATAAGCGGTGATGACAACAGCCTTGACGGTATCAATGAGGTCGAGTGCATGAGGGACTCGCTTCTCGAAAGAGGTATTTCTCCAAGGGATATAATTCTTGACGGGAAAGGATACAGAACTATTCTCTCTGTGCGTAACGCCTATCACGATTATGGTTGTAGGAAACTGATCGTAATATCTCAGAAGTTCCACAACGAACGAGCCCTATATCTGGCTGACAACCTCGGTCTGGGTTTTGAACAAGTCATTGGGTTCAACGCAAAGTCGCCCCATTCACTTATGTCGCAGAAGACTTACGTCAGGGAATGGTTTGCGAGGGTAAAGATGTTTATAGACTTATTTATCAACAATCATCATGGGAAAGATTAGAAAGACATTTTTGATTATGATAGGTACGGTATTGGTTTGGAGCCATTTGCCATACCACTACAACAATGAGAAGGTAGCAGCTTATGCGACCACCCACGCCGCAGGTAGCTCGCGTTGTATGTGTGCATGGTATGTGGTCAAAGCCATGTGGCGTGGAGGATGTCCCATAGGGTTAATTCCAGCATATGCATACGAAAAGACATTACCACAAATGGGGTTTAATGAGATTCCAACAAATGGCTACCGGCCAATGATAGGTGACATTTCTGTTCTTCCCCAGAATGAAAAGAGCCACTTCGGACATATTGCTGTTTGGAATGGTAAACTATGGGTGTCAGACTTCAGGCAGAATAGTATCTATCCTGGTTCTGCCTATAGGAAGAACGGTGGCTTCAAAGTATTCCGTGCCAAGGATGGTTGGCATTGGAAGCATGTATGGACATCACCTGTAGATTGGTATTCATGGATTGAGTCTTTTGTGAGAGGATATGATAAAATTAAATTCTGATGGCAATAACTACTTACATTCTCTTGGCCGCTGCCAGTTTGCTGCCTGCCCTTGTCACAAGTGTAGGCAGGTGTTTCCGAGAAAGAAATCTGCTCTCTTTCTCATTGTTCTCTTTGTGTGTAACTTGGGAAACAACCATCATAAGTGCTTACTTCCACGCAGACTATTTGATGGCTTTGCTTGACATGTATGGACAATCCATCCGTAGCTACCATTCTTACATATGCGTTGCGTCACTATTAGGATGCTTACTTGTCAACTTAATGCTGTTTCTAACTGTCAGATACATGAAAAAGCAGCATGCCTTGAAATGGATTATAGGAGGTTTTGCATTATTCTTGTTCGCAACCTTGATAATAGGAATTTGCATCAGCCTGGTAATAGGTGTCTCGCTCGACCAAGGCTTCTTTGCCGCTTGCTGTGGCGTGATGGGAGCAGTGGGCGTTGCATGGGGATTGACATACAAAGAAATATGTGTCATTGGAAATATCTACTTAGAGGCAGGAGTCTGTCTATTGTCTGCCCTGTGGCTTACCTGGAGCACAATCAAGGCATACGGACGGAATCGGACTAGACAACATTGTCTGCTCATGTCTGTAGGACTGCTATATGGCATGATTTACCTGTTTGTCTTTTTGTTGATTTGCAACCATTATGCCATGCCTATGGAAAAAGCATTTGATCTGTGCTATCATGAGCTTTTGATGTTGGCTTCCGGCTGGAACACCACATATAATAATGTAAATTACCTGATCTTCATCCTTTTATTTCTCGTTCTCACTGTGGGCAACATTCTTGCTGCGAAGTGTCTGTCGCACAATTCATACAAAAAAGAGGGGACTTGATACAACGCCCCTTGATAACCTTGGTTAGTGTCAGAAAAGAAAGTAATTTTGCATCGACAAAAAGAAAAAAGCAATGAAAGTGAAAATGATTCTGCCTGCCTTGCAGGAAGCCGAGAGCCCGTATTGGCGTCCCATCAAGTATTCACTGTTCCCGCCTTTGGGACTCGCCACATTGGCCGCCTATTTCCGCGACGATGACGAGGTGGAGATTGTAGACCAGCATGTGGAAAAGCTGACGCTCGACGATGAACCTGACCTGGTGTGCATACAGGTGTATGTGACCAATGCCTACCGAGCTTATAGAATTGCCGACCATTATCGTCAGAAAGGTGTCTATGTCGCCATGGGCGGATTGCATGTCACATCGTTGCCTGACGAGGCGGCCTTGCATGCCGACACTATCCTGTTAGGGCCAGGTGAGGAAGCATTTCCCCGATTTGTCAATGATCTTCGTGAAGGACATCCGCAGAAGCGCTATGTAGCCCGCTGGCGTTCCATCGAGAACATCCCTCCCGTGCGCCGCGACCTCATCAAACGTGAGAAGTATTTCGTGCCCAACTCACTTGTCGTGTCAAGAGGCTGTCCTCATCACTGCGACTTCTGTTATAAGGATGCCTTTTATGGCGAGGGCAAGTCATTCTACACTCAGCGTGTGGACGAGGCGCTTGCGGAGATTGACCGCTTGCCAGGGCGGCACCTCTACTTCCTCGATGACCATCTGCTGGGCAGTCCCCGTTTTGCATCAGAGCTATTCGAGGGGATGCGTGGTATGGGGCGTGTCTTTCAGAGTGCCGCCACCGTTGCTTCCGTGCTGAAGGGCGACCTGATTGAGAAAGCTGCTGAAGCCGGGCTTCGTAGTGTGTTCCTTGGCTTTGAAACGTTCTCGCCGGAGAATCTGCGTTCGAGTAACAAGCTGCAAAATCTCTCGAAAGACTATGTGGCAGCCGTTGAGCGGTTGCATAGTCTGGGCATCATGATCAATGGCAGCTTCGTTTTCGGTCTTGACCACGACAACAAAGATGTATTTCATCGCACAGTTGAATGGGGCATCGAGCACAGCATCACCACGGCCACGTTCCATATCCTCACGCCATATCCCGGCACTCGTTTGTTCCAACAGATGGAACGTGACGGACGAATTACGTCATACGACTGGAGCAAGTATGACACACGCACGGTCGTCTATAAGACCGTGGGACTCTCAGCAGAAGAACTGAAACAAGGCTACGATTGGGCTTACAAGGAGTTCTATTCGTGGAACAATGTCTTCCGAGCCAGTTTTGGCCATGACAATCTGAAACAGCAACTGGCACATTTGTTCTATATGGGTGGCTGGAAGAAGTTTGAACCATTCTGGAATTTTATGATTCGATATGGAAATCTCAACCGCATGCTGCCGGTTCTTGAATGCTTGTTGTCAAACACAAAGAGCAGAAAACATGCTCTTTCGCCAAAGCATACTCTCATCACGAGATTGAATTCTATGGTTGGAAAAGCTGCATTATAAATGAAGTCATGAAAAGAAGTAGAAACGTATTATTGTTCATTATGTGTTCGATATTTCTTGCCGTGATATTGTCAGGATTATTCCTCTCATGGCTCGGAACACAAGTGGATTGTTCCACGGGCGATGAAGAGCCTGTTGAAGCTCTTTGCACCTGTCCTTTTGTCAAGGTCTCCCTTCAACCTTATGCAGACTTCACGCAGAAGGAAGCCCAACAGCTGAAGAATGAACTGGAAAAGCACTTGGGGCTGCTGATTGGTGAAGTCGGACTTGAATTTGAAGTTCTTCCCAACAAACCGCTTTCAGCTGAGTTGAAGAACGACGTCGGTAGCCGCTATCGAGCAGACAAGATTATCAACTCACTGGCCAATGATGCAGCCCGTAATCATGTCATTATCGCCCTGACCCACAAGGACATCTCGGTGAGTTACAAAGACAAAATCGATTGGGGCGTTTTGGGACTAAGCTTGATTCCTAAAAAAGCGTGCGTGGTTTCAACTTACCGTGTTAAGAATCGGAAAGACCTGTGGAAGGTTGCCACCCACGAGTTCATTCACACCTGTTTCGAATATCAGCATTGCCCTGATGACAATCCGAAATGCATCATGAAAGACGCGAAGGGACATGCAAACTTTTCTAACAAATCCACGTTATGTGAACAATGTAGTAAAAGAATATACGACCAATTTTAATCATTTTACAAGAGTATGAAACAATTATTCCTTTCTTTGATTCTCGCGCTCATGAGCGTGATGGTATCAATGCCCGCAAGTGCAACAACTGGTAATGAAGTGAAGAACATCGTGCCCCAGAACATCATCGTGAAGCAGACAACACAGTTCTCAGATGGGCGCACACTGACGCTCTACTATAAGAAGCAGGGCAGCCAGTGTGAGGTGTACTCACCCTGCAACGAGAAAGACTACGGCGTTAATGATGCGAAGAAGATCAGGTCAACAAATTTTGAGGTTGTTGACAAAGTGGAAGGTAAGCTCTATCGCAAGGCTACGGTGGGCGAGGTGCTGCGTGTCCTTAAGAAACTGGTAAACAGCTATGTATAAATAGGTAGCAAAGACGGGAGAGCATGGTATATGTAGAACTTGTGCTGGTGTGCCTTTGTATCGTGGTACTCTCAGCCGTAAAGAATGAGAAAAGGTGATGGCTAGACAAAAGAAATACGGATGTCTGCTGGTTGTGTTCCTGCTTGTTGTTGTCGTTGGTACACCAGCATTATGGTGGGCTTGGAAATACTATCAACTGCCAGAGTTACCAGACCGCCGTAACTATAAGACCATTGAGCAGCGTGCTGATCGTGCCTTGGCTTTTGCACACCGACACAACATGAATGAGCATTATGTGCTGTTCGTTGACTACACCATTCCTTCTGGCAAGCCCCGTCTCTTTGTCTGGGATTTCCAGAAACAGAGGATTGTTGCCTCCACCTACGTCATGCACGGGCCTGGTGGTGGCAGCACCGATAAGAAACCCCGTTTCAGCAACCGTCCGGGCAGTAATTGCTCTTCTCTGGGTCGATTCCTCGTTACAAAGGATCGTGGAACCAAATTAAAGCGCAGTTTCCGTCTCAAAGGTATGGATTTCGACAATCAGACTGCCTATGCACGTGGACTGATGATTCACAGTTCAAAGTGGGTTGACAGCCACTGTTGGATGAACTACATACCTCTACATAGTCCATCCTGCCAAGGGTGTGTCACTGTATCATCGCGTGGCATGTCTTTTCTTTGGGAATTGATTAACAAAGAAAAGAAACCACTGTTATTATGGAGTTTTGAAAGTTAAAAGGCCGTTGTTGTTTTTCTAATTGTAGACATTCATTACATGGTGATACCATCTATGTCGTTGATGGATGGAGCGATTAAATGCTGTTAAATATGCTGAAGGCACCAGTAGATTGAGAAAAAAGACGTACCTTTGCAAATAGAAACTGAAATATACGACAAATGGAGTGGTTCAGGATTAAGACTTCAAGCCTGCTGGTACGCGTAGCTGTCGATGAGATTGTCTATGTGAAGGCTGACGGGAACTACTGCGACCTCGTTCTGATAAACGGGCGAAGCCGTAAGATGACCTTCCAGCTGCATTACTTTGAGGACAACTTCAAGCTGCTGAAAAGTGCCGACATGTTCATCCGAGTTGGGCGCAGCCTCATTGTCAACAGACAATATGTGCAGGTCATTGACCTCATCGACCAGGTGATCATATTCGGAGGCAAACACCTGACACGTGAACCTAAGACAGATATTTCCCAAACGTATCGACCTGACCGTGGAGATGAGGTTGGTGCTGGCAGGGATATATATATGGTAAGAGTGTCACGCGATGCCTTGAAGCAACTTAAAGAGCAACTTGAAAACATGAAAGGAGGAGAAGCGATATGAGTGAAATCATCAACAAAACAGGAGACCTCGCGGACGATTTCAACCGAGAGCCTGAAGTGCCTGAGTTTATCATCGAAACCGATGACGATCAGGACGCACAAAAAGTCACTCCAGCGGCCACAACAACAATGAGCAAGAGTAAGCTTTGGCTCAAAAGACTGCTGAAAGCTCTCGCTGTGATGCTCATTGTTGCGCTGACGCTGGCGGCCTATAAAGCATGGAATTACTATTGCCATATAGGAGTTCCTGTGTCTACAACGCCAGCCGAAAACATTGAGAAACTCAAACGGCCTGCCAAGCAAGAGAAATCACAGGTGGTGATGACAAGCGATAGCATCCTGGGGGTGGCTCTTGATTTCTATGCCATCCACGGGCTTCGTGCCAGTATCGAGTTCCAGGAACCAGATACGGCCGACACAAGCGTCTTCCTTTACTGCCGATCTGCTGACCATCAGGCAGATGGCACTTATCTCGGTTCGCTCGTGGTTAAAGGAGAAGAAAAGCAGAGTGACCGTAGCCGTCTCGGCTATATGGGAATGGTAGACAATCAGATGGTCATAGGCGTTTCCCGTAGCGACAAAGTGAAAGACTATTGTCAGGAAAACGGAGGTTATTTCTTCCGTCAGTTTATTCTTGTCAGTAACGGAGTGATTCCCCAACGTTTTTTCCTTCATGGAAAAGTAGAACGTCGTGCCATCGGCCGGAAGGACGACACGCTCTTTTATATTGCTACCCATAATAAGGAGACTCTTTGGGATTTTGCTGATGCCCTCCGCGAATATGGCTTCATCGATGCCATCTATATCACTGGTGGTAATGACTATGTCTACTACAGAAATTCAGATGGTGAGCGACACGACATTGGTAAAATAGAGGACTATCCGCACGAGAAGTGGAAGGGAATAATTCCTTGGCTCGTGTTCCGGCGTATATGAAACTATAGATTCACATAGACAAATGTATTGAGAGGTAGTAGCCCTTCGAGTATTGCATAATTGCATAACTTGAAGGGCAACTGCTTATACAGACCTCTTCCTAATCAGTCTTTTGAACTCACTGGAGTAGAACACACCTAACAGGTATTGCTCCAGCTGCTCCAAAGGCAGATAGTCCGTGCATCTTGTACCGAACTCTTCTGGTGTTGGCACTACATAGACGGCGTATCTTGCCCCACATCGGGCATCGGCAGCACGAAGAATGGCTTTAGGGTTAATCTCTGTGACCCAACGCTCAATCATTGATTTACGCTCTTTGTTTGTCATATCGCTCAATATTTAGTAAGATACCATTCATTGATATTCCAGACCTCGATGTCGTAGTTGGTCTCATAGCCCTGCGTCTGGTATGCAAATTCAAGTTCCTTGCGGAGTCTGCGCCTTACCTCGGCTTCCAATACTCGTTTGGAGGTCTTTTCAATCTCTTCCTCACTGAAAAACTCGTCCAACTCTATGCGGTGGTTCTTCACAATGGCATTCACGGCAGCCCATTTGCTTGTGAACACTCCAGCACATTCTCTATGGCTTAGAGAGTGCCAAGCATCACATTCATAAACGATAAATATCTGTTTCATAACGCTTTATGGTTATCGGGAATAGGCAGCGTTTCTGCCACCTATCCCCAATGTGATTTACTTTCCTATCTCTGAAATGATGAAGTCTAAATGACCAGCAAAGATTTCATCAACATCAATCTCATGCTCATTGCCTCGGTCGTTCTTCTCGTCGCTAATGATGGTGAAATAACCGTCCTTGTCAACTCTGACCGATAGGATAACCACATCACAAGGCTCGTCATAGTCGTATGCCGCTACGATGGGACATTCACCCTCGAAGTGCCATTCATAGCCATCATCCACGTTCTCACCACGAAGTCGGAGCCTTTCGGCAAGTTCCTCCTGCTCACGATGCTTTACCTCCTGCACACTGTCATAGATGGAAAAATCTTTGAGCTTTCCATGACGGACGAAGTGCAACTCTGCACCATCCGAATGACAGATGCCATATTCATGGAACTGCACCGGCACAAAGTCGATGGGTGCTGCCATCCAAGAAATGTTGTTGAGCGAATAGTCATGCTCTGCCAAGAACTGCTCGATGTCCTCGTCAATCATGTGGTCGGGAACGTTCAAAACGTTGATGCGCACATTTGCGCTGTCCATTACGATAATCTTCATATTCTTCTTTGTTTATAGGGTTACACATTAGTCTTTGTCATAAAGCCGTGAAAGGAAAAGCTGCAATTCCTCGTCCTCGATGTCGGCAAGTTTGCAAGGCTGAAACTCCTTGTCCTGCTCAATCCTCAAAGTGCCAAGTCC
>JAEEGG010020082.1_pt1 | contig 13395 bp, 10 predicted proteins | sample 9134161 | NCBI WGS metagenome assembly JAEEGG01 (sample SAMN16246543, study PRJNA631951) | gut metagenome | biome: gut microbiome; feature: rumen; material: CR-attached | host: Bos | place: Iran: Karaj | collected 2018-10 | reverse complement strand
GACCCTCCACACCCGGCTCGAGCTCGATGAACGCACCGTAGTCGGCGATGAGGATGACCTTGCCCTTGACCTTGTCGCCTTCCTTGATGTTGGCGTCGAGGTTGTCCCAAGGGTGCGGGGTGAGCTGCTTCAGACCGAGCGCGATGCGCTTCTGCTGCTCGTTGAAGTCCAGGACGACGACCTTGATCTTCTCGTCCAGGGAGACGACCTCCTCGGGGTGGTTGACACGACCCCAGGAGAGATCGGTGATGTGGATGAGACCGTCCACGCCGCCGAGGTCCACGAACACGCCGTAGTTGGTGATGTTCTTGACCACGCCTTCGAGGATCTGGCCCTTCTCCAGCTTGCTGATGAGCTCGGCGCGCTTGGCTTCCTGCTCGGCCTCGAGGAGCGCCTTGTGGGAAACGACGACGTTGCGGAACTCCTGGTTGATCTTGACGATCTTGCAGTCGATGTTCTGGTTGACGAACTGGTCGTAGTCGCGGATCGGCTTGATGTCGATCTGGCTGCCCGGCAGGAAGGCCTCGATGCCGAACACGTCGACGATCATACCGCCCTTCGTACGGGTCTTGACGAAGCCCTTGACGATCTCGTCCTTCTCGAAGGCCTCGTTGACTCTATCCCAAGATTTGAGCGTACGGGCCTTGCGGTGGGAAAGCACCAGCTGACCCTTCTTGTCCTCTGCGGACTCGACATAGACTTCCACCTTGTCGCCGACCTTGATGTCGGGATCGTAGCGGAACTCGGACACGGGGATGACGCCCTCGCTCTTGCCGCCGATGGTGACAACGACTTCGCGCTTGTTGACTGCGGTGACCTCGCCCTCGACCACTTCGTTCTCGACGACCTTGGAGAGGGTGGCGCCGTAAGCGTCCTCGATGGCCTTCTTGTCGGTGGCGCCGTAGACGTCGCCGCCCTCGAAGGCATCCCAGTCAAAGTCCTCCGGAGCGACGGATGCGTTCATCCGGACACCGGAAACCTTGGTTTCTTTTTTCTCCTGGGGAGCCTCAACGACGGGGGTCTCGACCACAGGAACTTCATTCGTAATTTCTTCCATGTTGTGAATAAAAAACAAACTCGTAGTTAAACTTTATCTCTTGTCCCGCCGGACACAGTCCGGATTCGGGCGCGCAAAGTTAGTAAATTATTCTGATTTTCACTACCTTTGTCTCTCTGATTTGCTAAAAATGTATTCGAACGAGAAATATCCCTCCCAAGTGTTGCAGGAAGCGGTCGAGGCCATCGGCTCGCTGCCTGGTGTAGGTTCGCGCAGCGCCCTGCGCCTGGCGCTCCACCTGCTGGGCCAGCCCGCCGAACACATCCACCACTTCACCGCGGCGGTCAACCGCCTGGCGGACGACGTGCACTACTGCCACATCTGCCAGATGATCGCCGACTCGGACACGTGCTCGATCTGCGCGGACCGCACGCGCGACGCGCGCACTATCTGTGTGGTAGAGAGCGTGCGCGACGTGATGAGCATCGAGGGGACCGGACAGTACCGGGGCGTCTACCACGTCCTGGGTGGGATCATCTCCCCCATCGACGGCATCGGCCCTTCCGACATCCGCATCAAGGAGCTTATCGACCGGATCCGCTCCATGCAAGTGCAGGATGCCGCCGCGAGCATGCCGGATCGCGACAGCGATTATCCGGCCATCCCCCTTGAGGGGGCGCAGGGGGTGAAGGCACCTTCGGGCCAGAATGTGCCCCCGCACATTCTGGTCATGACGGCAACGCCGATTCCCAGAACGCTGGCGATGACCCTGTATGGAGACCTGGACGTGTCAGTGATCGACGAGATGCCGCCGGGACGCAAGCCCGTGCAGACGATGTGCATCGGACAGAACCGCCGGGCGGCGATGTACAAGTTCCTGCGGGAAGAAATCGCACGCGGGCGGCAGGTATTCGTGGTCTTCCCGCTCATCTTCGAGAGCGAGAAACTGGACTACCAGAACCTCGAGCAAGGCTACGAAGAGATCGTGAACGCCTTCCCCCTGCCGGACTACAAGGTGGCGATCGTCCACGGACAGCAGACCGCTGAGCAGAAGAATTTCAACATGGCCGCCTTCGTGGCCGGCCGGGCGCACATCCTCGTCTCCACGACGGTGATCGAAGTGGGCGTGGACGTACCCAATGCCTCCGTGATGGTCATCGAGAGCGCCCAGCGCTTCGGCCTGAGCCAGCTGCACCAGCTGCGCGGCCGGGTGGGGCGCGGCGCCGAGAAATCCTACTGCATCCTCGTCAAGGACGTCAAGACCTCCAAGGAAGCCCAGCAGCGCCTGGATCTGATGTGCGCCACCGAAGACGGTTTCGAGATTGCGGAGCAGGACATGAAGATGCGCGGCCCGGGCGACCTCGAAGGCACGCAGCAGAGCGGCCTGCCCATCAGCCTCAACATCGCCTCCCTGGCCAGGGACGGCCAGCTGCTGACGGAAGCCCGCCTCTACGCGGAGCAGGTCCTGAAGGCTGATCCCGCCCTGGATGCCCCCCAGAACGCCCCTTTGGTACGCGAATTGCGCAAAGACAAATACGGAATCAAAGACTACAGTAAGATATCATGAGAAAAGTTTTCATCGCATTAACCTGTTTGATTATGGCAGTCAGTTGTGCTCAACAGAAAGAAGACAGCGGCTACATCGGACCGTCCGACATACAGATCACGGACGGCGTGATGACCCCCGAGACCCTGCTCCCGCTCGGCCGCCTGTCCGATCCGCAGCTCTCCCCGGACGGGAGCCGCATCCTCTACGGCGTCTCCTATACCTCCATCGCGGACAACCGCAGCTGCCGCAACCTCTTCCTCTGCAATCCGGACGGTTCCGGCAAGGTCCAGCTCACACGCTACGCCAAGAGCGTCAACGCAGCCCGCTGGTCCGCTGACGGCAAAAACATCTACTTCCTGCAGGGCGGCCAGCTCTGGAAAGCCCCGCTGCAGGGCAACAAGCTGGGCAAGAAAGTCCAGCTCAGTGACGTTCCCAACGGCATCAGCGACTACAAGCTCTCCCCGAACGAGCAGCAGCTGCTCTATGTGAGCACCATCAAGAACACGGCGGTCCAGACCCCGGCCGACAGCGACCCTGCCCTGGACAAGGCGAAGGCATACGCCACGGAAGACCTGATGTACCGCCACTGGGACCACTGGGTGACGGAAGTCCCCCGGACCTATGTCGCCACGCTCGTGAACGGCACGGTCACGCCGGACAATTCCCTCGACATCCTCGGGACGGAAGAACTGTTTGAACTGCCCACGGAGCCTTTCGGGGGCATCGAGCAGCTGGACTGGGCACCCGACAACCGGCACATCGTCTACTCCTGCCGCAAGAAGGTGGGCAAGCAGTACGCCTTCAGCACCAATACCTCCATCTATATCTATGACATCCTGACCGGAGCCACGGTCGACGTCAAGACGGACGGTGGCTACGACACCGATCCGGTCTGGAGTCCGGACGGCAGGCACCTGGCCTGGATCTCCATGCCCAGAGACGGGTATGAGGCAGACCGGCAGCGCCTGTTTGTCGCTGACACAGAGTTGAGTGCGGGTGACGCCGACGGCCAGGACGTGGGCGTCGCGGTGAGCAACGTGCATGAACTCCTGCCCGACTTCGACCATGACGTGGCCGGCCTGGTCTGGCACGGGGAGGAGCTGTTCTTCAACGCCCTCGTGGGCGAAGGCATCCAGGCCCTGTTCTGCGCCGACCTCGAAGGGGACGTGCAGCGGATCACCGATCCGGACTGGAACTTCGATTTCTTCTCTCCCTTCGCCATCCTGGACAAGGAAGACGGCGGCGTGCAGCTGCTTGCTTCCTACTATTGCCTGAAATTCCCGACGGAACTCGTGTCCGTGGACATCTCGCCCAAGGAAACGACCTTCTGCCAGATCACCCATGAGAACGGGCACATCATGGACCAGCTCGCCGAAGTCACGGACGAGCGCGTGTTCGTGGAAACGGTGGACCACCAGCAGATGCTCTGCTGGGTGCTCTATCCGCCGCAGTTCGATCCGGCGAAGCAGTATCCCGCCATCGAGATCGTGCTCGGCGGCCCGCAGGGATCCAATTCCCAGGACTGGAGTTACCGCTGGTGCTACCGCCTGATGGCCCAGCAGGGCTACATCGTCATCCTGCCCAACCGCCGCGGCACGACGGCCTTCGGCCAAGCCTGGAAGGAACAGATCTCCGGAGACTATCCGGGCCTGAACATGCAAGACTACCTGAGCGCCGGACGCTATATCAAGGGCCAGCCTTACGTGAGCAAGCTCGCCTGCGTCGGTGCCTCCTACGGCGGTTATTCCGCCTACATGCTCGAGGGACTGCACGGCGACCTCTATGACTGCTTCATCGCGCATGCGGGAATCTTCGACGAGAAGCAGCTCTGGTTCACCACCGAGGAGATGTGGTTCGCCAACTGGGACAACGGCGGCCTGACCGAATACGCCTACACACCCGGCGAACTCGGCCCGCGCGGCGACGGCATCACCTTCGGCGGCATGCAGCAGGCCGGCGCGCCTTATGCCAAGACGCCCAAGGCCCAGCGCCACTACGCCAACTCCCCTTCCTCGATGGTCACCAAATGGCACACCCCGATCCTCTGCATCCACGGGATGATGGATTTCCGAATCCCCTACGAGCAGGGCATGGCGGCCTTCAACGCCGCCCAGATGATGGGCGTTCCCTCCAAACTCGTGGTCTTCCCGGACGAGAACCACTGGATCCTCCAGCCGCAGAACTCCCTCTACTGGCACCGGATGGTCTATGACTGGCTCGACCGCTGGCTGAAACATTAATCATCAGAATAACAAAGCATTGAACCATGGCACTTGAACAACAGATACAGAAAGACATCATGGCGGCGATGAAGGCCCACGACTATGAGCGGACCAACGCCGTACGTGCTATCAAGTCCGCCATCCTCCTGGCCAAGACGGCTGAAGGCGGCAAGAAGGAACTTGAGGACGCAGACATCATCAAACTGATCCAGAAACTCATCAAGCAGCGCAAGGAAGCGGCCGAGCAGTATGTGGCCGCCGGGCGCCAGGAGCTTGCCGACAACGAACTCGCCGAGGCGAAGATCCTGGAGGAGTATGTTCCCAAACAGCTTTCCCCGGAAGAAGTCGAGGAGCGGGTCCGCGAGATCATCGCCCGCGTGGGCGCATCCTCTCCTTCCGACATGGGCAAGGTCATGGGCGTCGCCACCAAGGAGATGGCCGGCCTCGCCGACGGCCGCACGCTGTCCGGCATCGTCCGCCAACTGCTCGCCCAGGGATGAAACTGCGCGAAGTGACCGCCGCGCTGGAGCGCCTGGCTCCCCTGCGGCTGCAGGATGAGTGGGACAACTCAGGCCTGCAGGTCGGTTTTCCGGAATCGGAGACCACGCGGATCCTGGTATGCCTGGATATTACGGAAGAGATTGTAGAAGAGGCTGTTGCGAGGCAATGTAACATGATTGTTTCGCATCATCCCCTGCTTTTCAAGGCACTTAGGCAGGTCTCTGACACGACCTATCAGCAGCGCTGCGTTGTCAAGGCACTCGCGACCGGGGTCTCCATTTACTCCGCCCACACGAGCCTGGACAATGCACCGGGCGGCGTGAACTACAAGATTGCGGAGAAGCTCGGATTGAAGGACCTCCGCTGGCTCGCTCCCCTGCCGGGAGAGGATGCCGGCTCCGGACTGGTCGGCGAATTGCCGCAACCTGAAGCGGAGGCGGATTTCCTGGCTCGGGTGAAGCGGGACTTCGGTGTCCTGTGCCTGCGCCATTCCGCCCCTGCCGGGCGGATGATCCGGCGCGTCGCGCTGTGCGGCGGCGCCGGCGCCTTCCTGCTGGGCGAGGCGGTGCGCGCCGGCGCCGACTGTTTCCTCAGCGGGGAGTTCCACTACCACGATTATTTTGAGAACCGGGGCGTCCTGCTGGCGGAACTCGGCCACTACCAAAGCGAGCAGTTCACGGTGGATCTGCTCCGCGACTACCTGACGGAGCATTGCCCGGGAGTCCAGGTCTTCAAAACCACCCTCGATACCAACCCGATTTGCTATGAATGACCACTATTTCGACGACAAATTCTATGAAAACCTCACGGTAGCCTGTTACCAGGTGGACCGCCGGAAAATCCTGCGCCCTTCTGCATTCCTCGACCTGGCCCAGCATATGGCCGTCTACGGCGCCGACAGACTCGCCTTCGGTGATGACCAGCTCGGACCGTACGGATGTACCTGGGTGCTGGCTCGGCAGCACGTCCGCTTCGAGCGTCCCGTGATGCACAAGGAGCCCTGCCGGATCCTGACCTGGCACAAGGGATTGCAGGGGCTCTTCTTCATCCGTGACTACCAGATCCTGGGAGCGGACGGGAAACCGGCCGTCAACTCCACCAGTTCGTGGGTGGTGATGAACCTCGCGGAGCGCCGCGTGGTCCGGGCGGATTTCCTGAAAGACATCGTCTCGCTGGATCCCCAGAGCCTGGATTCCGCCATCGTAGTGCAAGCCGGCAAGGTCGTGGTACCGCACGGCGCAGACCTGACGCTGATCGGCACGCACCGGGTTCAGTATTCGGATGTGGACTATAACCAGCACGCCAACAATGTCAGATACACGGTCTGGGCGATGGACGCATTACCTGAAGAATTAGTTAATGAAAAAATGGTTAAAGAACTGACCGTCAACTTTAACCGGGAGGCAAGACCCGGAGAGACCGTAGAGTTGTGGCATGCCACGGACGCCGAAGGTGCGCATATCATCGAAGGGCGCGCTGCTGATCATCAGGTGTTTATCGAAAAAATACTTTTCGAATAGTCCGGTTATTCCCGGCGGACGGAGTCTTCCAGACGGACGGACGGAAATTATTTTTCGGACAGGTTTGCCGAAAAACCAATTTCCGCTCCGTTTTTCCGTCCGCCAGGAGAGATTATTCCAACGGACGGATCTTGGCGTACTTGAGGAGCAGGAGTTTCTCGCCGTGGACGTCAAAACGGATCCGGGCCTTCATTTCAGGTGCTCTTCCGGACAGGTCCAGGATCGTTCCGGGACCAAAACGATTATGTTCTATCCGCTGACCCACAGATAGTTCCGTCATCGGAACGCCCACGAAATCCGCATCCGCCAGCACGGACCCGGCGCCGGAAGACTCTCCAAAACTCCGCCAGCCAGAGGCAGTGGTGCGTGGGCGCCGGTCCGCGCCAGCGGATATCCGGCCATCCCCCTTGAGGGGGCGCAGGGGGTGAGAATAGCCCGAAGCGCCTCGGGCGCTTCCGAAACGGTCCAGCCGGCCGCCGGTAAAGCGGGAGCCGAAACCGCCCCATTCGTGGGTGACACCGGAATTGTCGAAATCGGCCTCGTCGAGCGGATTCTCGATAAACCGTCGGTCGATCTCCTTGAGGAAACGCGACGGGGCGTTGGACTCATGCTTGCCGTTGCGCATGCGCGTCCCGGCATAGGCCAGTGCGACGGCCTTCTTGGCCCGCGTGACGGCGACATAGAACAGACGCCTCTCCTCCTCGATCTCGGTCCGCGCAGACAGCATCGACACGTTCGGGAAGAGGTTCTCCTCCAGCCCGGCCACGAACACATACGGGAACTCCAGTCCCTTGGAAGAATGGACCGTCATCAAGGCCACCTTGTTATTGGTGTCCTCATCCTCCGCCACATCCACATTGCTCAGCAGCGAGACATTCTCGAGGTAATCATCCAGCGTATAGACGGGATGCACCTCCGCGTTATCCTCCAGATAATCCTCCGCCTCCTCCTCGCGCTCCTCGACGAACTGAGCCACGGAGTTGAGCAGTTCGTCCAGGTTGGCCAGCCGGGACTGCCCTTCAATAGAGGTATCCAGCTTATAGAACGCATACAGGCCGCTCTGCTCCGCAATCCGGAGCGCCAGCTCGTGCGCATCCGTCGTCGCGACCTGGGTGGAAAGTTTGGCGATCATCTCACAGAACGGCTGCACCTTGGGCACTTCGCGGGCGGCCAGGAACAACGGCCAGCCCTGCTGCAGGGCCACGGCCTCGACGGCCTGCAGGGCCTTGTCGCCGATGCCCCGCGCAGGCTTGTTGACCACCCGGCGGAAAGACTCGTCATCCCGGGGATTGACGACCAGTTTGAAATAGGCCATCATATCCTTGACCTCGGCCCGGTCGAAGAAGGAATTGCCCGAATAGATCATGTACGGGATATTGCGCCGGCGGAGCTGCTCTTCGAGCGCACGCGACTGGGAATTGGTCCGGTACAGGATGGCGAAATCCTGGTACTGTGCCCGTGCCGTGCGCATCCGGTCGAGGATCTCGGAGACAATCAGGATCGCCTCCTCCTGCTCGGTGTAGGCCTTGAGCAACCTGATCCTTTCGCCGTTCTCCCCCACCGCATAACACTCCTTCGGAATGCGCCCCTCATTGTGGGCGATCACGGAATTCGCCGCGTCCACGATCACCTGCGTGGAGCGGTAGTTGCGCTCCAGGCGGAAGAGCTTGCACTCCGGATAATCTTTCTTGAAGTTGAGGATATTCTCGATCCTGGCACCACGGAAGGCGTAGATGGACTGGCTGTCGTCCCCCACCACGCAGATATTGCGGCTGAACTGGGCCAGTTTCTTGAGAATCATGTACTGGGCGGCATTGGTGTCCTGGTACTCGTCCACCAGGATGTGCGTGAAGCGGCCGGCGATCGACTGCAAGGCCTCCGGGTTGTCCCGCAGGAGGTAATTCATGTTCAGCAGGATGTCGTCGAAGTCCATCACCCCGCTCTGCTTGAGCTTCAGCTGATAGCGCTCGTATACCTCTCCCAGGCGCGGGCGCTTGGAGAAATAGTCCTGCTTCTGCAGCTCCGGGCTGGCCTGGTAAGCCTTCACCGTGATCAGGTTGTTCTTCGCCATCGAGATACGGGAGAGCACCTCACGCGGTTTGTAGACCTTGTCGTCAAGGCCCATCTCCTTGACGCAGATCTTGATGGCGCTCTGCGAGTCGGAGGTATCGTAGATGGTGAAATTCTGCGGGTAGCCCAGACTGTCGGCGTACTCCCGCAGGAAACGCACGAACACGGCATGGAAGGTACCCATCACCACGCGCCGCACGTTCCGGTCCCCGACCATCGCGGCGATACGCTCCTTCATCTCCCCGGCGGCTTTCTTGGTAAAGGTCAGGGCAAGGATGCGGGCATGCTCCTGCAAAGCCAGGATGTAGGCCACCCGGCTGGTCAGCACCCGGGTCTTGCCCGACCCTGCTCCGGCGACGATCAGCACCGGTCCTTCCACACAACAGACGGCTTTTTTCTGCTCGTCATTCAAATCTTCCAGGATCGTGTCCACTTTATCCGTCATAGCGGCACGAAAATACGAAAAAAAAGTGGTATCTTCGCGTTGTCAAATGCCAAATAAGATTAAACTTATATTCAATGTCACTTAACTACGTTTTGAAAAAGGGTCTGGACATCCCGGTTGCGGGAGAGGCAGAACTCCGAGTCTCCAAGACGGTAGCGCCGGGCATCGTAGCAGTCCAACCGACTGATTTCAAAGGTTTTCTTCCCAGGCTTCTGGTCAAGGAAGGAGACCGCGTGCTCTGTGGCTCCCCCGTCATGGCGGACAAAAAGAACGCCGACATCCTCCTGGCCTCCCCTGTCAGCGGTACGGTCCGGGAGATCGTCCGGGGAGAGAAGCGCAAGCTGCTCGCCGTCCTGGTCGAGGCAGACGCACGGCAACAGTGCGTCGATTTCGGCATCAAGGAGGTCTCCGCCCTCGATGCCGGACAGATCCGCCAGGCTCTCCTGCGGAGCGGCCTGTGGCCCTGGCTGGTCCAGCGTCCCTACGGCATCATGGCCGACCCTTCCGCGACACCGCGCGACATCTTCATCTCTACCTTCAGCACCGCTCCCCTCGCCCCGGACGCAGCATTCTGCTTCGGCGAGGAGCTCCATGCCGCCCAGGCCGGCGTCGACGCGCTCGCCAAGCTTACTTCCGGCGCGGTCCACGTCTGTCTCGACGGCAGAAGCGGTGATTCTCCCTTCGCCGCGCTCCAGGGCGTGCAGCTGCACAGTTTCAAGGGTCCGCACCCGGCCGGCAACGTCGGCGTGCAGATCAGCCACATCGCCCCCATCCGCAAGGAGGATATCGTCTGGACTGTCTGTCTCGCAGGCCTCGTAGCGATCGGCAAGCTCTTCACCACCGGTCGCTATGACGTGCGCCGCAAGGTCGCCGTCACGGGTCCGATGGCGCTGTATCCCGCTTATGTTCAGGCCTTCCCCGGCATGCCGATGAAGGTCCTCGGTGCTTTCTACGGCAACACGCCCGCAGACCAGATCCGCATCATCAGCGGGGACATCCTCAGCGGCAAGCCCGTCGGAGCGGACGGCTATCTCGGCTTCTTCGACAATCAGGTGACGCTCGTGCGCGAAGGCACGGAGCCGGAGCTCCTGGGCTGGATCAACCCGATCCGCGCCCACCAGTTCAGCGCCGACCGGAGTTACTTCTCCTGGCTCATGCCGAAGAAGAAGAAATATGCGATGGACACGAACCTGCACGGCGGTGCCCGCGCGTTCCTGATGAACGACGGCTACTACGCCCGCGTGCTTCCGATGGACATCTATCCGGTCTTCCTCGCCAAGGCCTGCCTGGCGGGAGAGATTGACAAGATGGAGAAGTTCGGTATCTATGAAGTGCTCCCCGAGGACCTCGCCACCTGCGAGTTCGTCGATCCGAGCAAGAACAATATCCAGGAAATGATTGAAAACGGCATCGACTTGATGCTTAAGGAAATGGCTTAAAAGTATGAACAAGATTTTCGAAAAAGGCGGCAAGCTTTACTGGCTGCACTCAACGGTCGATGCTTTTGAGACATTCCTTCACGTGCCCGGCACCGTCACCCGCAAGGGTGCCCACGTGCGCGACGCCATCGACCTCAAGCGCCTGCTCATCCTCGTGGTGATCGCCGCCGCTCCCGCAGCCCTCTTCGGCATGTGGAACGTCGGCTACCAGCACGGTCTGGCCGTTGGCGACCTCCGTCTCAACATCCTCGGCAACTGGTGGTACGGCTTCCTGCGTGTACTTCCGCTCTACCTCGTCTCCTACATCGTCGGCCTCGGCATCGAGTTCGCATCCTGCCAGATCCGCGGCGAAGAAGTGAGCGAGGGCTACCTCGTCTCGGGATTCTTCATCCCGCTCATCGTCCCGGTGGACATCCCCCTGTGGATGCTCGCCGTGGCTGTAGCTTTCGCGGTCCTCATCGGCAAGGAGGTATTCGGAGGCACGGGCATGAACGTCGTCAATCCGGCGATCCTCGCGCGTGCGTTCCTCTTCTTCTCCTATCCGAACTACATGTCCGGTTCCAGCTGCTGGATCCATTACAAACCCACCGAGCAGCTGGTCGACGGCTTCACGGGAGCCACTCCGCTCGCCCTGGACGGCGCCTCCGCCCAGTATGGGACCGGCTTCTGGGACCTGTTCATCGGCACAGTCCCGGGCTCCGTCGGTGAGACTTCCGTCATCGCCATCCTGCTTGGCGCCGCCATCCTGCTCTGGACCGGAATCGCCAGCTGGAAGATCATGTGTGCCGGCGTGCTCGGCGCCCTGTTCGTGGGTGGCCTCGGAGACCTCGCCGGTATCACCACGATCCCCTGCTACATGCAGCTCCTCTACGGCGGCTTCGCCTTCGGTATCGTCTTCATGGCGACCGACCCGGTGACCTCCGCCCAGACCGAGGCCGGCAAGTGGATCTACGGATTCCTGATCGGTGCGCTCTGCATCATGGTCCGACTCTTCAACCCGGGCTACGCCGAAGGCATGATGCTCGCCATCCTGCTCTGCAACATCTTCGCTCCGCTGATTGACCACTGCGTCGTCAGCGCCCATCTGTCCCGCAAGGCCAAGAAACTCAAAACCGCCTAGCCATGAATACCAACAGCAACGCATATACTGTCATCTACACCACCCTCGTGGTCGTAGTCGTGGCCGCGCTCCTGGCTTTCACGGCCATGAAGCTCAAGCCTTCCCAGGACGCCAACGCCAAGGCGGAGACGCTCCGCCAGATGATGTCCGCCGCGCAGATCAAGCCTACGGACGAGCTCTATGCCACCAAGAATGCCGGCATCCTGCAACTGTATGCCGACAACATCGGGGAGGCCTACACCATCGGCCTCGACGGCAAGAAGAGCGGCACCCTCTCCACCGACAAGAACAGCATCGGCCTGGTGGACAACCTCAAGCCGCAGAACAAAGCCATCAAGGACGGCGGAGACGCCAAACTCCCGGTCTACGTCTTCAAGAACGGCGTCATCGTGATTCCTGTCTACGGCGCCGGTCTCTGGGGCCCTGTATGGGGCTACGTAGCTTTCCAGCCTGACTTCAAGACCATCGCCGGCGCCTACTTCGACCACGAATCCGAGACGCCCGGCCTGGGTGCAAAGATCAAGGACGAAGCCTGGTTCCGCGAGAAATTCATCGGCAAGCAGGTTGCCTTCGGCTCTGAGCCGCTCTTCCGGCTCGCCAAGAACGCCGAAGCGGCCGGAGCCGCCAACGCCGTTGACGCCATCACGGGCGCCACGATGACCTCCAAGGGACTCGGCGATGCCCTCAACGTCTGGTTCAAGGCTTATGAGAAGCATTTCGAGAATGCCATCACCACTAAAGAAGAGGAATAGCTATGGACAAGAAACTTAAAGAAACCATCCTCAATCCGATCCTGAAGGGCAATCCGATCACCGTCCTCATCCTCGGTATCTGCTCCTCGCTGGCCGTTACGGTCCAGCTGAAAGGTGCGCTGGTGATGGCCATCTCCGTGATCATCGTCACGGGGCTGTCCAGCCTGATCTGCTCGCTGCTCCGCAACAGCATCCCCAACCGGGTGCGCATCATCGTGCAGCTCGTCGTCGTGGCCATGATGGTCATCCTCGTGGACCAGATCCTCAAGGCCGGCGAAGGCACTTACGCCATTGACAAGCAGCTGTCCGTCTACATCGGCCTGATCATCACCAACTGCATCGTGATGGGACGCATCGAGGCTTTCGCCCTCGGCAACAAACCCATCCCCTCGCTGCTGGACGGTCTGGCCAACGGCGTCGGCTACGGCCTGATCCTGATCATCGTCGCCTTCTTCCGCGAACTGCTCGGAAGCGGCACCCTGTTCGGCCTGCAGGTCCTCCCTGCCGGCTACATCCCCAACAACCTCGTGATCCTGCCGCCCTTCGCGCTGATCCTGCTCGGATGCATCATCTGGGCACACCGCGCCTGGGACAAGGACCTGCAAGAGAAATAATCGCGAAGCCCTATGGAATATATCAGCTTATTCGTCAAGTCAATCTTTGTTGACAACATGATCTTCGCATACTTCCTGGGTATGTGCTCATACCTGGCAGTATCGAAGAATGTGAAGACAGCCAACGGCCTGGGCCTCGCTGTTATCTTCGTGCTCTTCTTCACCC
>JAEEGG010020079.1_pt1 | contig 13396 bp, 7 predicted proteins | sample 9134161 | NCBI WGS metagenome assembly JAEEGG01 (sample SAMN16246543, study PRJNA631951) | gut metagenome | biome: gut microbiome; feature: rumen; material: CR-attached | host: Bos | place: Iran: Karaj | collected 2018-10 | reverse complement strand
ATTTACCTCGATAATGTAAACCGTGTCGGTCGGGTCGACGATGAACTGGATGTTATACAGTCCACGGATGCCGATACCGATTCCGAGACGTTTTGTGTAATCGAGAATCGTCTTCTTGACACTGTCCGAAAGGCTGTACGAAGGGTACACGCTGATGGAGTCGCCGGAATGCACGCCGGTGCGCTCTACGAGTTCCATGATACCGGGAACGAATACGTCCGTTCCGTCACAGACCGCATCGACTTCTACTTCCTTACCGCGGATGTAGCGGTCTACGAGAACCGGTTTGTCCTCGTCAATCTGTACGGCGGTACGCATGTACTCCCAAAGCGAATCCTCCTTTGCGACGATCTGCATGGCACGTCCGCCGAGTACGAAGCTCGGGCGCACAAGAACCGGATAACCGATTTCCTTTGCGGCCGCGATACCGGCCTCGATACTCGTAACGGCTCTTCCGGTAGGCTGCGGGATGTTGAGATTAAGAAGCAGATGCTCGAAAGCATCGCGGTTCTCAGCGCGGTCGATTGCCTCGCAGTCCGTACCGAGAATCTTCACGCCGCGGCTTGCGAGAGGTTCCGCAAGGTTCACGGCCGTCTGTCCCCCGAGGGTAACGATGACGCCTTCGGGGTTTTCAAGCCGGATTACGTTCATGACGTCCTCTACGCACAGCGGCTCGAAATACAGCTTATCCGAGCAGGTGTAGTCGGTGGAAACGGTCTCCGGGTTGTTGTTGATGATAATGGCCTCGTAGCCGGCCTTCTGAATCGTCTGCACGGCATGTACCGTGGAGTAGTCGAACTCAACGCCCTGACCGATACGGATCGGACCGGAGCCGAGCACGATAACCTTCTTCTTATCGGATACGCGCGACTCGTTCTCCTCTTCGTAGGTCGAGTAGAAGTACGGAATGTAGCTTTCAAACTCGGAGGCGCATGTATCGATCATCTTATATACGGGCATAATGCCGGCCTGCTCGCGAAGCTTAAACACTTCCGTCTCGGGCATGTTCCAGAGGCGTCCGATCTCCCTATCGCCCATGCCGAGCCGTTTTGCTTCATAAAGAACGGTCAGGTCTCCGGGGTGCTTCTGAATCTCCGTTTCCGCTTCGATGATGTTACGGATCTTACGAAGGAAGAACATGTCAATGGCAGTCACTGCAGCAATCTTTTCATTGCCGCAGCCGAGCCGCATCAGCTCCGCTATCGCGTACAGACGGTCATCGGTACCGGTGCGGATGTAATCAAGAAGCTCGTCTTCACATTTGCCGGTAAACTTCGCAAGGCGAAGGTGCGTCGCGCCGTTCTCGAGGGAACGGATGCCTTTAAGAAGACTCTCCTCGAAGGTTCTTCCGACGCTCATAACCTCGCCGGTCGCCTTCATCTGCGTCGAGAGCGTGTTATTCGCATCGGCGAATTTGTCGAAGGGGAAACGCGGCAGCTTCGTCACCACATAGTCGAGAGCCGGCTCGAAGGAAGCAAGCGTGTTTGCGAGATGAATCTCGTCAAGCGTCATGCCGACACCGATCTTCGCGGAAACGCGCGCGATCGGATAGCCGCTTGCTTTCGAGGCAAGCGCCGAGGAACGGGACACACGCGGGTTTACTTCGATCAGATAGTATTGAAACGAGTTCGGGTCAAGCGCGAACTGCACGTTGCAGCCGCCCTCGATCTTAAGCGCGCGGATAATCTTAAGAGCGCTGTCACGAAGCATGTGATATTCCTTGTTCGTAAGCGTCTGCGACGGGCAGACGACAACCGAGTCACCCGTGTGGATGCCCACCGGGTCGAGGTTTTCCATATTACAGATCGTGATGGCGGTGTCATTGCGGTCGCGCATCACTTCGTATTCGATTTCCTTATAGCCTTTGACACTCTTCTCCACAAGCACCTGGCTTACAGGAGACAGTTCAAGAGCATGCTTAAGCATCGGCAGGAAGTCCTCTTCCTTCTCGACAAATCCGCCGCCCGTTCCGCCGAGCGTAAACGCCGGACGAAGTACAACCGGGTAACCGATCCGCTCTACTGCCCGAAGGCCTTCCTCTTCGGTGCTGACCGTTTCGGACGGAAGCACCGGCTCACCGAGGCTTTCGCACAGTTCCTTAAAGAGTTCGCGGTCCTCTGCCTGCTCAATACTGTTGCTTCTCGTTCCGAGCAGCTCCACGCGGCACTCCGCGAGGATGCCCTTCTTCTCAAGTTGAATCGCAAGGTTCAGTCCGGTCTGTCCGCCGATGCCCGGAAGGATTGCGTCCGGACGCTCGTAGCGGATGATCTTCGCGAGATATTCAAGCGTTAACGGCTCCATGTAGACTTTGTCGGCGATTCTCGTGTCGGTCATGATTGTCGCGGGGTTCGAGTTGCAAAGCACTACCTCGTAGCCCTCTTCCCGAAGCGCAAGACACGCCTGTGTTCCGGCGTAGTCAAACTCCGCCGCCTGTCCGATGACGATCGGGCCGGAGCCGATAACAAGTACTTTATGAATGTCGGTTCTCTTCGGCATGACTACATCGCCTCCTTCCCGCACGGATCCGCGGCGCAGACGGCTGCCTGCTCCGGTTTTCGCGAATCACTCAGCACGCCTGTACGCATCAGGTTTATAAACCGGTCAAACAGGTACGAGCTGTCCTGCGGACCCGGCGCGCTTTCCGGATGGTACTGCACGCTGAACGCCTGCTTTTCCTTACACGCAACGCCCTCCACGGTGTTATCAAGGAGGTTGATATGCGTGGCAACAAGCGGTGTGTTCGAAAGGCTCGAAAGGTCCACCGCATAGGAATGGTTCTGTGAAGTTATTTCAATCTTACCGCTTGCAAGCTCCTTCACCGGATGGTTTCCGCCGCGGTGACCGAACTTCAGCTTATAGGTTTTCGCGCCAAATGCCAGAGATAAGATCTGATGCCCTAAGCAGATTCCGAAGATCGGCTTCTTTCCGATCAGATTTCTTATCGTCTCGATGGTTTCGGGTACGTCGGTCGGGTCTCCGGGGCCGTTCGAAATGAAAACGCCGTCCGGGTTCTTCGAAAGGATTATTTCCGCGGAGGTGTTCCACGGAACGACCGTTACCTTACATCCTCTACGGTTCAGGGAACGGACAATATTCTGTTTCATGCCGCAGTCGATGGCAACAACATGCAGCGCAGCGGCAGCTTCCGAAGCCGCATTCCCGGCGTCTGTGTCACATTTGCCGCACTTTACTGCCTCCGACACATACTCTTCTTTCGTGCTGACGCGGGATACCGCATCGGTGGGAACGACGTAAGCCTTAAGTTTCGAAAGGCACTCCTCAAGGGGTGTTTCCGCATCGGTAAGAAGCGCGAGCCGGCTTCCGTAATCCCGGACGGAACGCGCAAGCTTTCTCGTATCGACGCCCGAAAGCCCTACGATGCCGTATTGCTTCATCACTTCGCCCAGCGTACGCGTGCTTCGGAAGTTCGACGGCTCGTCGTTGTACTCGCGAACCACCAGCGCGCCGATCGTCGGCTTAAGCGATTCGTAATCGTCATCCGCCATGCCGTAATTTCCGATCAGCGGATACGTCATGACGACCGCCTGGTCCGTGTACGACGGGTCCGAAAGAATCTCCTGATAGCCGACCATGGAGGTGTTGAATACAAGCTCTAAAATCCGCTCTCCGTCCGCGCCGAACGCGTCTCCGATATATACCTGTCCGTCCTCAAGGACTAATTTCCGTTTTCCTGCCGAACTCATGTCATTGCTTCCTTTCGTTCCTGCATCTGTTGGGTGTATTAATACCCTCTGCCGAATTATATACGCGCGCGCGCGAGATTTCAAGTCTCAATTTAGTTCTCCGACAGCCGTTTTTCAAACCGGTTCTTCCGCTCGTCCGCAGGTACCTCGGTCGGGTAATCGCCGTCGAAGCAGGCGCTGCAGTAGCCCTGGCCTCCCGCAAGCTCCGAAAGCCGCTCAGTCGGGAAGTATCCGAGGGAATCCGCGCCGATCATCTGCGCGATCTGCTCCGTCGTGTGGGCGGTCGCGATCAGCGAGGACGTGGAGTCTACGTCCGTGCCGTAGTAGCAAGGAAACCGGAACGGCGGCGCCGTAATCCGCATATGGATTTCCGCAGCGCCGGCTTCCCGAAGAAGCTTCACGATCTGTTCGCTTGTCGTGCCGCGGACGATTGAGTCGTCCACAAGCACCACGCGCTTTCCTGCTACCGCGCTTTCCACCGCCGACAGCTTGATTTTCACCTGCGTCGACCGGTCCTTCGGGGCGATGAATGTACGGCCGATGTATTTGTTCTTCACAAGTCCGATTCCGTACGGAATGCCCGAATAGCGGCTGAAGCCGAGGGCCGCGTCAATGCCCGAATCCGGAACGCCGATGACGATGTCCGCATCGGCCGGGTGCGTCTCGGCAAGAATCTCGCCGGCATGCACCCTGGACTCATGCACCGACACGCCGTCTATGACGGAATCCGGTCTTGCAAAATAGATGTATTCAAACACGCAGAGCCGCTTGTCGGCCGTCCCGCAGTGCTCTCTTCTCGAGGTCACGCCGTCCTTTGTGAAAACAAGGATTTCACCGGGTTCGACATTACGCACAAAATGCGCCCCAACCGCGCGAAGTGCGCAGCTTTCGGACGCAATGACATAACCGCCCCCCGGAAGAGTTCCGTAGCAAAGCGGCCGGAATCCGTGCGGATCCCGCACGCAGATCAGTTTCTGCGGGGACATCAGAATTAACGAGTACGCCCCCGAAAAGCGCCTAAGCGCCCTGCTCACGGCCTCCTCAATGGAGGCCGCGCCAAGCCGCTCTCTCGTCACTATATAAGCAATCGTCTCCGTATCGCTCGTCGTATGGAAGATGGCGCCCGAAAGCTCCAGTTCCGTACGAAGGGCCGATGCGTTGGCGAGGTTACCGTTGTGCGCAATCGCCATGTGCCCCTTCTGATGGTTCACCTCAATCGGCTGACAGTTACTCCGAAGGTTTCCGCCGGTCGTCCCGTAACGCGCATGGGCCACCGCCATCGTTCCCTGCGGTAAATGTGATAAAGTCTCTCCGCCGAACACCTCGCTGACAAGTCCGAGGTCCTTATGGGAGCAGAACACGCCGTCATCGTTGACAACGATTCCGCAGCTCTCCTGCCCGCGGTGCTGCAGGGCATAAAGCCCGTAGTAACAGGTATGTGCCACGTCCGAAGGCTCGGGAGTAATGACGCCGAACACGCCGCATTCTTCATGAATCGCCATTATGCTTCGCCGCCCTTCCCGGCTGCCGCGCCGACAAATCCCAAGAACAACGGATGAGGCTTATTCGGACGGCTCTTAAACTCCGGATGATACTGCACGCCCACATGGAACGGTCTCTCGGTAAGCTCGACAGTCTCCACCAGTCTTCCGTCCGGCGAAATTCCGCTCAGGGTAAGGCCGTTACTTGAAAGAATCTCCCGGTAATCATTGTTCACTTCGTAACGGTGACGGTGACGTTCGCTGATCTGCAGGGAACCGTAGCACCGCTCCATCGTCGTTCCGGGTGTAATTACGCACGGGTAAGCACCAAGCCGGAGCGTTCCGCCCTTGTCGACGTCCTCGCTCTGTCCCGGCATGAAATCGATAACCTTATTCTTACACTGCTCGTTGAACTCGCCGGAGTTCGCGTCTTTGATTCCGGCCACGTTACGCGCGTATTCGATGACCGCAATCTGCATGCCGAGGCAGATTCCGAAATACGGAACGTTATGTTCTCTCGCGTACTTCGCGGCAAGAATCATGCCCTCGATGCCGCGGCTTCCGAAACCGCCCGGAACAAGGATTCCGTCCACGTCTTTAAGCATCGAGTCAACGGTCTCGGGTGTAATCTCTTCCGAGTCAATCCAGTGGATGTCAATATGCACATTGTGCTGATAGCCCGCATGATGAAGCGCTTCCGCAACCGAAAGGTACGCGTCGTGAAGGCCGACGTATTTACCTACCAAACCAATGGAAACAGTATGCGAACGGGATGCGTGAATCCGCTCGACAAGCGCCTGCCACTCGGTAAGATCCGGTGCCTTCGTCTCAAGCCCGAGCCCTCTGCACACGACATCCGAAAAATGTGACTTCTCAAGCATCAGCGGTGCCTCGTAAAGGTTCGGGAGTGTCACATTTTCAATGACGCAATCGGGCTTAACGTTACAGAACAGCGCAATCTTATGGAAGATGCTCTCTTCAAGCGGCTCGTCCGCCCGGAGCACGATGATGTCGGGGTTGATGCCCATGCCCTGCAGTTCCTTTACGGAATGCTGCGTCGGCTTCGATTTATGCTCCTCGGAAGCGTGCAGATACGGCACCAGACATACGTGGATGAACAGGCTGTTCTCACGCCCGACTTCGAGGGAAATCTGACGCACGGCCTCAATGAAGGGCTGCGATTCGATGTCACCGATGGTACCGCCGATTTCGGTGATGACGACGTCTGCTTCGGTCTTCCGGCCGACACTGTATACGAACTCCTTAATCTCGTTCGTGATGTGCGGAATGACCTGCACGGTGGAGCCGAGGTATTCGCCGCGGCGCTCCTTGTTAAGAACGTTCCAGTACACCTTTCCGGTGGTCAGGTTGGAGTATTTATTCAAATCCTCGTCGATGAATCTTTCATAGTGTCCGAGGTCCAGATCGGTCTCCGCGCCGTCCTCCGTGACATACACCTCACCATGCTGATAAGGGCTCATGGTACCCGGATCCACGTTGATGTAAGGATCCAGCTTCTGCGCGGCCACTTTAAGCCCGCGGGCCTTTAAAAGACGTCCGAGGGACGCTGCCGTAATTCCCTTTCCGAGTCCCGAAACAACACCGCCCGTAACAAATACATATTTCGTCATGCCACACCTCCAGATAAATCTCACTCTCCGCTTGCGCCGTAGTTCGAAAGCACTCTTGCCGACGGATCGTTTACGTTACAGCCTTCCCATTCTTTGTTCGGCATCCAGAAATCCTTTACCATCTCCGCCTGTCCCGGATAGAACGATTCGAAAATCTCACGGTACAGCAGGGATTCCTTCGTGAAAGGTTTGCTGAATGTGTATTTCTCGCGAAGCCGCTCGTACTCCTCATCGGTGTAGCGGCTCTCGGCGAATTCCTTCAGATCATCCACCATCGAATGTCCGACAGCATCGGAGAACGCAGCCTTCTCTCTCCAGAGAATCTCATCCGGCAGGTACCCGAGCCCCTCGAAAGCGTGGCGAAGGAGGTACTTGCCCTTGTTATAGACGTTCATCTTCTTCGCCGGGTCAAGTTCCATCACATATTGCACGAAATCGAGATCGCCGAAGGGAACTCGCGCCTCTAATGAGTTCACGGAGATGCAGCGGTCCGCGCGCAGCACGTCATACATATGTAGCTCGCTCACGCGCTTTACGGACTCGGCCTGGAAAGCTTCCGCATCCGGCGCGAAATCCGTGTATTTGTAACCGAACAGTTCGTCCGAAATTTCTCCGGTCAGAAGCACGCGGATATCGGTCGTCTCGTGAATTGCCTTACACACAAGGTACATACCCATGCTCGCGCGGATAGTCGTAATATCATAAGTTCCGAGAAGCTTGATGACATCGGAAAGCGACGAAATCACTTCCTCGGGTGTCATGAACACTTCGGTGTGGTGGCTTCCGATGAACTCGGCCACCTGACGAGCGTACTTCAGGTCGATCGCGTCCTTTTCCATGCCGATTGCAAAGGTCTCAATGGGCTTGTCGGACTCTCTCGCGGCAATCGCGCATACAAGGGAGGAATCGAGACCGCCCGAAAGCAGAAAACCGACCTTGGCATCCGCAACAAGACGCTTCTTAACACCCGCTACAAGCTTCTCACGGATCTTCGCGCAGGCGGTCTCAAGGTCATCGCGGCAAATGCTACGGACTTCGGTAATGTCCCGGTAGCAATGGAATTTGCCGCCCTTATAATAATGTCCGGGCGGGAAAGGCATGATCTTATCGGTAAGGCCGACAAGGTTCTTCGCTTCGCTCGCAAAGATGATCGTTCCGGCCTCGTCATAGCCGTAATAAAGCGGGCGGATTCCGATCGGATCCCGGGCCGCGATGTACTCGCCGGTGTCGCCGTCATAGAGAATGCAGGCAAACTCCGCGTCGAGCATTCTGAACATATCGGTTCCGTACTCGTGGTAAAGCGGCAGAAGCACTTCGCAGTCACTGTCGCTTTCGAAGGTGTAGCCCTTGTCCCGTAACATTTGACGCACCTTCTCAAAGCCGTATATTTCGCCGTTACATACAGCATAACAGCCATTTGATTCAAACGGCTGCATTCCTTCCGGATGAAGTCCCATAATCGCAAGCCGGTGGAATCCTAAGATTCCGTCACCGGTCTTTACAATTCTGGTATCGTCCGGTCCGCGGGATTTGGTTCTCCCGAAACCGGTCAAGAATTTTTCCATAACGGCCGAACTGCCGCAATAACCCATTATCGAGCACATCGCTCTTTCCTCCGAAATATCATTTCAGGGAAGCGCCGAGCGTATCAGCGCTTCCCCAAAGAATTCTTTATTCTGTTACTCTACATCCTGCAAAGCGTCGTAGCCTTCCTCACCGGTACGAACCTTTACAACGTTCTCGACATCGTATACGAAGATCTTGCCGTCGCCGATATGACCGGTGTACAGCACCTTCTTGGCGGTTTCGATAACACTTCGAACCGGAACCTTGCTGACAACGATGTCAACCTGAATCTTAGGAAGCAACGTGGCCTCAACCGGAACACCACGGTAGTACTCCGGAGTACCCTTCTGCACACCGCAGCCGAGTACGTGGGATACCGTCATACCGGTAATTCCGAGATCCATCATTGCGTTCTTCAGACTCTCAAGACGCGTTTCCTTACATACGATTTCAACTTTGGTGAACTTCGGGGAACCGTCGTCGAACGAAGGAACCTTCTTCACCGGAATTGCTTCCGCAACCGGCGTGTCGCCGACAACCGCAACCGGAGCAGGCTGCGGGGCACCTGCAAGAGCGAGGGTACCGAAACCGTAATCCACGCTTTCAACCGCCGGTACGAAATCGGCGTATGCACTCAGAAGACCATGCTCGGTGCTGTCCAGACCGCGAAGCTCTTCCTCCTGCGAAACACGAATGCCGATTGTCTTTTTCAGGATGACAAATGTGATCAGCATCGTTACGGTCGTCCAAGCGAGGATTGCCAGGATACCAACGGTCTGAACGCCCAAAAGCTTGGGACTACCGGTGTAGAATAACCCTTTCAGTCCGGCAGGAGCATCGGGGTTAGCGAGTAAACCTACCGCGATGGTACCCCAGACGCCGTTTGCGAAATGAACGCCTACGGCACCGACCGGATCGTCAATGTGAAGCTTCAGATCAAGGAACTCTACAACAACTACTACGAGGATACCGGATACAACACCGACAATCACGGAACCGAGAGCGTCAAGCGCGTCGCATCCTGCGGTGATGCCGACAAGTCCGGCAAGGGAACCGTTCAAACACATCGAAACATCGGGTTTGCCGTTCTTCACCCAGGTAAATACCATCGTTACACAGGTGGCAACCGCCGGAGCGATCGTCGTGGTTACGAAGATGGATGCAAGAGAGTTTCCGTCCCAGGCGGCTGCGCCGTTGAAACCGTACCAGCCGAACCAGAGGATGAAACATCCGAGGGCGCCGAGCGTGATCGCATGACCGGGGATGGCGTTTACCTTCTTAACCTTACCCTTTTCGTCACGGATGTATTTTCCAAGACGGGGTCCTACGAGAATGGCACCGATCAATGCGGTAATACCGCCTACGGAGTGAATGGCTGCGGAACCTGCGAAATCATGGAAGCCCATCTTAACGAGCCAGCCCTGCGAGTTCCAAACCCAGCCGGCTTCCACCGGGTATACGAACAGCGAAATAACGGCGGAATAGATACAGTACGAAATGAATTTGGTACGTTCCGCCATGGCGCCCGATACAATCGTAGCTGCCGTAGCACAGAACACAAGGTTAAATACGAACGAGGGTGCATATCCTTCTTCCAGGAATCCGCCGAAATCGGTCAGGATTTTCAAGTTCGGAACGCCGATGAAGCCGCAGACATAATCTTCCGCCATCATCAGACTGAAGCCGAGGAGGACAAATACGACAGTGCCGATACAGAAATCCATCAGGTTCTTCATGATGATATTGCCTGCATTCTTGGCACGGGTAAAACCGGTCTCAACCATTGCGAATCCGGCCTGCATAAAGAATACAAGGGCTGCGCCGATCAAAAACCAGACGGCGAATACTTCTCCGGTAACTGCTTCCTGTAATGCTTTCGTGATTTCTTCCATTAACATAAGGGTCACTTCCTTCTTCGGTTATTTTGGTTTCCCAATTTGTAAACCCCGCCAATATAACCTTCTTATTTTACGCCGAACAACAGCTCGCCGTAGGTCGGGAACGGCCAGTAGCTGCGGGCCGTAAGAACCTCCGCCTGATCGCACGGGATACGGAGCTCGCTCATCTTCGGAAGCAGCTTGTCTCTTACGAGTGCCGATTCTTCAATGATGTCGCCTGCGCCGGCAACCGTAAGGATTGCCTCCGAAAGCTCGTCCGTTCTGGTGCTGATGGCATCCGTCAAAGCGGAAAGCTTCTTCACAAGTTCGGTCTCATATCCGCATCCGAGTCCCGGAACAACCGCCTTCTTCGCGGCAGCGGCCTTTGCGACGTCGCTTGCGTAAGCTTCAACAGCCGGAGCAATCAGTGTTCTGGCCATATCCACCATCGTATTAGCCTCGATTACTACGCTCTTGCAGTAGTTCTCAAGCATGATCTCGGTACGGGAACGAAGCTCTTCTTCGCTGAATACGCCGAGACCGGTAAGCATCTTCACATTTTTCGCATCCAACAGATGCGGCATGCAGTCCGCCGTGGTACGGTAGTTGAGAAGTCCCCGCTTCTCGGTAGCTTCCTGAATCCAGGCATCGTCATAACCGTTTCCGTTGAAGATGATTCTCTTATGATCATGGAAGGCCTTCTGTCTCGTCTCACGAAGCGTTACTTCGAAGTCCTCTGCCTTCTCGAGGCGGTCTGCGTAAATCCGCAGGCTCTCTGCAACCGCTGCGTTCAGCATGATGTTCGCGCAGGCGATACTGTTGGAGGAACCGAGCATACGGAACTCGAATTTATTACCGGTAAATGCGAACGGTGACGTACGGTTACGGTCGGTTGTATCACGGTTGAACTTCGGAAGCACGTCAACGCCGAGCTTCATCTGCATCTTCTCTGCGCCGGCATAAGGCTTGCCGCTTTCAATCGCTTCCATAACGGCATTCAGCTCATCGCCGAGGAAGATGGAGATAACGGCCGGAGGTGCCTCATTTGCTCCGAGACGGTGGTCGTTACCGGCCGTTGCAACGGAGATACGAAGCAGATCCTGATAATCATCAACCGCTTTGATAACCGCGCACAGGAACAACAGGAACTGAGCGTTTTCGTAAGGCGTTTCGCCCGGGGAAAGAAGGTTCTGGCCGCGGTCGGTAGCGATGGACCAGTTGTTATGCTTACCGGAACCGTTCACGCCGGCGAAGGGCTTCTCATGAAGGAGACATACAAGACCGTGCTTGGAGGCAACCTTCTGCATGATTTCCATCGTCAACTGGTTGTGGTCGGTAGCAATGTTCGTGGTGGAGTAGATCGGTGCCAGCTCGTGCTGCGCGGGAGCTACTTCGTTGTGCTCGGTCTTAGCAAGAATTCCGAGCTTCCAGAGCTCTTCGTTCAGGTCTTCCATGAAGGCCGCTACTCTCGGCTTAATAACGCCGAAGTAATGGTCGTCCATCTCCTGTCCCTTCGGAGGCTTCGCGCCGAACAACGTGCGGCCGGTGAAGCAGAGGTCGGGACGTTTTTCAAACATTTCCTTCGTAACAAGGAAGTATTCCTGCTCCGGTCCGACCGAGGAAACAACGCGTTTCGCGGTCTTGTTGCCGAAGAGCTTCAGAATTCTGAGCGCCTGCTTGCTGAGCACTTCCATGGAACGGAGCAGAGGCGTTTTCTTATCGAGTGCCGGTCCGCCGTAGGAGCAGAACGCCGTCGGAATGCAGAGCGTCTTTCCTTTAATGAACGCATACGAGGTAGGATCCCATGCGGTATATCCTCTTGCCTCGAAGGTTGCGCGGAGGCCGCCTGAAGGGAACGAGGACGCATCCGGCTCACCCTTGATCAGTTCCTTGCCGGAGAACTCCATAATTACGCTTCCGTCCGGAGCCGGGCTTATGAAGCTGTCGTGCTTCTCAGCGGTGATTCCCGTAAGCGGCTGGAACCAATGCGTAAAATGTGTCGCTCCTTTCTCTACCGCCCAATTCTTCATCGCTTCCGCTACCGCATTGGCAACGCTGATGTCGAGTTCCTTGCCCTCGTCGATCGTTTTGCGAAGAGAGCGATATACGTCTGCCGAAAGATTGGCACGCATCACTCTGTCGTCAAATACATTTGTTCCGAAATAATCCGATACCGTTTTCATATGAGTTTCTCCTCTCATTTTGGAAATAAAAAAAGCGCCTCTGAGTGTTTCCACTCAAAGACGCCTTTGCCTTTATGTGCCGAATTATAAACCCGCTTTTTCGGATTGTCAACCCCCAATTTCAAAAAATTTTTGTTCGCACAAATTACTTTATTTTCCCGAACGGGCCGTCTGCTATATTGATATAAGCGGAATAAATAATAGTTACTTTATCCCCTGTTTTTGTTGCCGTAATCATCTCATGAGAGTTATTTGACGAGAGTCCGAAAGGAACCGCAGTATAGCTGTTATATCCAAAGACTTCCGTATCACCGTACTCATTTGCCCGAAACCATCCCGAATCTATTAATTCTTTCCTAAACTCCAGATAGTCTTTGCTTTCCATTCCCCAACTATTCTTTACTTCAGTACGATTCTTCAGTTCGTATTCGGTATTGTACTTATCAAACTTACTTGTCCGATTCCGAAACTGATTGAGTGGGATAATATACGCTTCTATGACGTAAAATGTTACTGCAATAATACATAGCACAAGACAAATGCTAACTATCACCAGAGCTTTCCTAATCTTCGAACAATCCCTTTTTTGTTCCGTTTGCACCGCAAATCCCCCATCAATCCTCAGTTCTGCTGTTTTTCTCTTTAACCGTTATCATCAACTGAAGTACATTCTTATCCCCATCCGAAAAGACAATGACCCTTTGGATGCAGATTTTCGGGATAATGGTATAGTAAATACTTTCAACCTTTTCATAACATAAGATAGCATGCTGCTTTTCTTCTGATGTAACCAGTTCCGAACGAATGTCTTCATCAAATATACTTTTCGTTTCAATCCACCCATCATTCTTAAGATGAGTCGTCAGTCTTTCCATTTGGTCTTCGGAAAGACTGATACGGGCATAATACTTCCTGCTTGGAAGTACCAACTCTTTTTCTGTTGGATAATTCTGA
>JAEEGG010020071.1_pt1 | contig 13401 bp, 14 predicted proteins | sample 9134161 | NCBI WGS metagenome assembly JAEEGG01 (sample SAMN16246543, study PRJNA631951) | gut metagenome | biome: gut microbiome; feature: rumen; material: CR-attached | host: Bos | place: Iran: Karaj | collected 2018-10 | reverse complement strand
TTACTGTTAATTATGCAAAAGTAAAACTTGAGGATAAGGTAAAAGATGGAAGAAGTGATATCTTTATTGAAGTTAATTATCAACTGAATGATACAAATGCTAAGAATCTATATGTTGTAATTGAAAATAAAGTATATTCAGATGAGCATAATGCTGGCAAGAGCAAAATTAGCCAAACGACTTCGTATTACAACCACTATAATCAATTGTATGGTGAAGAGAACTTAATATTTGTTTATCTTACTCCCATTGATTCTGCAACACTTAATTCATATGACAATGCTGAATGTGATTGTAAGATATACATACAGGTGAATTATCAGGATTTGTTAGATAACATTCTTTTACCTTTGTCAAAGGATGAGTCAATACAACCGCGAAAACGTTTTATTTTAGATGAATACATAAAAGGATTAAGTATAAATTTTTCTCAAAATAGTAGTATTATGGCAATGAGTGAAGATTTACGCAAATTATTGGAAGACTTTTGGACAAATAATCAAGAATTGATAAAATTGTCTATTGATGCCCGTTCGCAGGACCCATTAGCAAGTGATGAAGAAGTAAATACGTTTACAGTACTTAAAGAACAAATTGAAAAATTGGATGGAAAAGGTTCAGGAAGAGATAACACCCACTATTCAATTAATGGTGAAGGCGATTATGGAAAAGGCTCCTTAGTTTATGAAATAATTAAGAAATTTGTAGAAAAAAAAGGGGGAATGGATATTACTGAATTGCAAAAGACATTCCCATATAACTGGAGAGGGAAAAGCGATAGGCTGGGAAATATGATTATAATTGATCAAGGTCGATATGATAGTGATGTGAAAGGTAATCCCAGTCGAGAATGGCGTTGGAAAGAATTAGAAATGTATTCTTCCGTATGTTACATTAATATGATGTGGGGGGATAAAGACGCTATGAGAGACATTATTGGTCGTGTAAAGAAAATCGATGCTTTAAAAGACCTTGACATTAAGGAAAAAGAATAATTTCGCATAAATGGCCTATCAAGAAAGAATCGGAACATTCCTTTATCGTATTGACTCTGCTAACGACAAGGAGTAGCAGTTGCGTTCGTATGACAATATCAGAAAAAATAGCAAGAAAAGTTTTCCTTGCTAAGTGACTATATAAACTTCAAGTTTAACCCTAAAACCACACAATTATGATTCCAAAACTGATAATTAATAAACATAGTAAACCTAAAGAACATACTAAAGAAGAGATACTTCAAGAGAAAGTTGATGAACTTTTTTAAAAAGAATGAGGAGATGAAGCAGGAACTTGAAGAGTTGAAGAACATGATTTAAGTCCTCATCTTTGAATTTTTCTCTAAGCCCTCCTATATTATCTCTAGAACCAATCGATAAATACGTTATGGCAATTAATGTTTTTTTTCTTTCTTTAAATTATTCTAAAGAAAATGCTATATTTGTAGGCGAAATTTGAATTATTCGCGAGTTGTGACTATAATATCAATGTAAAACCATAAATTGAAGTAGCAATGAGTTTCTCTGCAGGAAGTGTCCTTAGTACAAGAAGGAAAGAGGACTTTGAGAAGATGGCAGCATACGCCATCGAGTTAACAAGAGACTGGAGTCAGAAAGAACTGGGCTATGACATTACGCTCCCAGATGAGGAGAGGAAAGAACATCGGGGATTCTTTGTCAAAGATAATGTTGTACACTGGTACGACCACTCTGCTTTTTATCCCAAGAATATCCCCGTGGATGTCATCATTGAACAGATATCAAAGCATTTTCCTGACATGGAGTTACTTTATACTGGCTTATATGAAGGACTACGAGAGCAAGAGTGCCGTATCAAGAACGGAGTCGAGACAGAAACCAAGCGGTATTGTCTTGGCATTTATGAAGAGAAGGAGGAGGACTTCCGCCTCTTGGCAGATATTGTGCAGAAGAAAGAACTGCAGGCTCAGTATTTCATTGAAAGAGTCATTATTAAAGAGGATCAGCAGTTCTTGCTTCTGTATTTTGAGTCACTTGCAAAAGAAGAGGTGGATTCGATATTGACTAATATCGTAAAGTTGTTCCGCGTTTCCGCCTGCGATTGCTTCCTCTTCGAAAACGATGATATGGGCGACAGGGTAGAGCGTAAGGCTCATGTGAAAAATGGTCACGCTGAATGGCAGGATGTTCCCACAGTAAATGACAGACCTGTATTTTATCAAGACTACGATAGTGACAATCCTTTCGTTGAAGATATAACAGCAGATTTCGTCAAAGCCATCTTCCCTGAAAAATAGTTGCTATATTCTTCGAGTTATCATAAGTGGAGGGACACATGCGAGTCTCTCCACCTGTTTTGGCATTTGGAAACTTTTTTTATTGTCGAAGTACACCTTTTGGGGTAGCCTTTAAATTTTTCGAGAATAATTCCTATATTTGTAGACGGAAAGTAAAAAAAACAACTCTCTCGAGATTATATCACCTGTTAAGTATGGAAGCCATTGGTATCATACTTCTTCTCATCCTTGCCTTTGTGTTCCTCGGCCTATTGGGCTGGGGGCTGAAAGCATTGGGATGGGTATTTGAGTTCCTTCAAGAAGGTTGCTCCACCAGTTTCGGCTGCCTCTTCTGGGTCTTAGTGGCAATTGTCCTCTTGTTAGGTATGATAACGATGTGAGAATGAGAAGGAAGGAAAAAACATTATGAAATCATTAAAAGAACTAATAAAGACGACTTTGGTAGAATACGAAGCACTCAATAACCTGAGTGAGAAAGATTGCCAAGAGTATCGAGATAAGGCCTACGATGAAGCAGAGTTGTCGGAGTTGTGGAGGGATGTAGCCAATTATCTTGCTGACAAAGTGATGAGGATCGACTTCTCCAAGTACGAGCGCCCTGGTTATCACACATTTGTTAACTGCACGAAGTCGTTGGCAAAGAAGTTAGGCTTCAATGATGTGAATGTTTGTGCGTATAAGAGCCACGCTCATAGCCAATGGCTGAATTCTAATTTCATGGCTTTGAGTCATATTGGTGAAAACGGTAAGCCATACACTTCGCTGTGTTTTGACATCTATGATTGTGAATCTCTCGACAGGGAGCAATTGTATGGATTCATCATTCAGGAGCTCTTCAATTTCCAGCGCGACATTGAATGGCTTGATGAAGGTGCAGATGTGTATGAAGCAAAAATGGAAGAGATGAAGAAGGAATAATGCCAGTTTCTTTAAATTTTTCGAGAGAAGTGACTATATTGATAATATATGAATAATTTAACCGAATAAGAATATGCAAGAATTGCTTTTTGTCTATAAAAATGGTGAAGCTGTTGCTTTACGACCCAAGCCTTTCTGTTTTGAGTTGGCGATGGAAGGATACATTGCTGATAATCCCCAAATCCTTTCAAACTATCAGTTGGATTTAACTAATCCAGAGGTGAAGGCTTTAGAACTGCCTCTTGATTCCAAACATCGGATAGATATAATGATGCAGTATGCCAACGACACTTCGGCTATCATTGAATTAAAAAATATCGTTGTTGACAACGGTGCACATCAACAATTATTGAATTATCTTCAAATAAAACGTCAAAAAATGGCTAAGGAATATGGAGAAGATGCAGACAAACTCCAACTCATAGGCATTCTTCTTGGTCCTGCGTTTGACGACCAGGTGATTAAACAAATAGAGCACAGTACACGCAAACAAGATTTGATTTACGGTGTTGAACTACAACGTTATTTTGACAATGGGAACTGGTATGTCTTCGCTAAATGGTATGTTCCCTGCAGAATCATGAACGAAAGAAAGGATTACACAAAATACATACTCAACGACAAAACGAACCTGCAGCTGGGTAAGGGGCGTTTGGTATATGAGGTAGTCAAAGACTATTTAGACAAGAACCCAGGAATTGGTTTTGCAAAGCTGAGGCGAGGGTTCCCTGACTCTCTACGAAACCGGAAGTCTTCAAGAGCTAAGCATCATGTGGTTGAAATGGAAAGTAATGTTCTTCCTGACGATCGTTTTACACGATATTTCAAAGAACCGTTGATGTGTGCAGATGGTGCTTTTGTTGTCAGTTCGCAATGGGGTATTGGCAATATCAAACCATTTATTGAATATGCAAAAAAAATGGGATACAAAATAGAAGAAGTTACGAATCATTAAGCTGTTATAAGAAAAAAAGTGAACACAGAACAGATGCTGCAGAAAGCCAATGAGGCTCGTCATGTGGCCAAGGCTTTACAACGACAATTTCAATCATAATTGACCCGAACGAACGGAAGCAGATGGCTCAGTAAATGAACGAGCTGTTTGCTCTGGCAAAGTGACTATATTATGAATGAATAATAAAAAACATAATAATATGAACACATTCACCGATAATGAATTGAGAGCCAAGGGTAAAGCGGAAAAAGAAACCAAAATAGATGCTAAGACTGAAGTTGTTACCACAAAATTGCGAAAGGACTTTAACGACCTTTCTAAAAAATGGATATAAAAGGGGCGTGAGATTCTCAAGGATGTTCCACAAAAGGGTGAAAACGCCTTGATTCATCTTGAAGTTTCCTTAAAGGAGAATAAACGCAAATGTAAATTCTGGCAAACACCACTCTACAAAGAAAAAGGGTATAAGAGTATCGTAGAGTGCATGGAATATCATCGCCATTCTTTTGAAACAGATGTAAAATTGTTTAATCAGGAACAAAAGATAATAGAAGAGATGTCAACAAAGATTCTCTGTCTAATTGATTCAATAGAAAATGATAATGTTTCGGCAGTAATTGAAAAGAAGCAAAAAGAATGTGAGAAGGTTTTAAAAGAGTATGAGGATTCTATTAACTCTGTTGTAGATGGGCTCTTTGGCATATCAGTCTTTTTAGAAAGAACAAATAGTTGGGAGATTGGAATACCTACTTCATCTCCAAGAAAGTTTTATCAAACTCTTGATAAGAGAATTGAAGAAAAGTCATCTTGGGGACAATTAGTATAAAAAAGGAAACTATACAAGCCATATTGGGCTAAAGCTTCTTCATACGATGGAATTCGCAACTGAACTCATTAAGCGAACACGTGAGGGCGATTATGAATGTCAGAGTTTTGCTATCGACATGCTGATGGACGGTGATACAGCAAGCGATACCAGTCTGATAGAACCTGCCAACAAGAAATGGCTGATGGAGCTTGATGAGGAGCGCAGGTTAAAGCGCGAAGAGAACTGGGGCAGTAAGAATGATGACGATAAGCTGCCACGTTAAGAGTAACTAAATTGATCTCTGTATTTTGAATTTTCTCGGAAAGTGACTATATTATTGTATAACGTTAAAACCACACAATATGAACACAAACATTGAAAGACTTAGCCAGATGCTCAAAAGGCATTTCCACTTCTGGACAGAAGTCTTCAGGGACGAGGAGACAGGCGAAGACCTGTCTATAGAAAGAAGGGATATTCTCGACCCTGACCTCTCCGATGAAGAGCGGCAACTCATTAAAGCTATTGCTGCGGACATTCCCAACCTAACAGATGACGAACTACATCAATTCAGGGAAGAGATAATGCCTTTCGACTGTAAGACAATAGACCTGATATACATTGAACGTGTGCGTCGCGGTGATGAGAGATGTGCTCAGGCTATTGAAGATGTGCCTGCATTGTTAGAGTTTTGCGACAAGGGGAACCGTTGGGCTGCCTATGCTCTGTTCCAAAAATACTATTGGGGCGATGAGAAGCAGGGCATCTTCATCAACAGGCAGAAAGCCAAGGGATACTACGACTTGGCTGGTGAAATTCCTTATAAAGACAAATGGGACGACAGCGATGACCCAGGCGAACCTAATCCCAGCACCTACGAGTATGTCCTCACAGGCAATACCACAAGTCTCGATGCCGTGGAAACTCTTATCCACGACCTCTGCAAACGCTTTGGCATACCTGAGAACGAAGAGGACGGACTGGGTCTCTATGTACCCCAACGCGCACTGATGAAGGTGCTTGTAGGCAGCGATACGGAATATTATCGCGGCAATATTCTGTATCTGAACCGCGAAGCACCCGACCGCCTCGTCATTACTTCAGAAGCTGACAATGGCGATCCACTACTCTATGCCCTCCGACAAGCATTTACGAACCTGGATGTAGAGATAAAGGAGACGGAATGGTGAAACCGACATTAGAGCAGCTTCGCTGGCAAGCCCGCGATATACGAAAGGCTGCAAAGGAATTGCGACGGAAGATGCAGGAAGTGACTGATCCTGAGGAACGGAAGCAACTGGCTCGCAGGATGAACGAGCTGTTCGCAGAGGCAAGTTCCTTGAGGGACGAAGCCAAGCATCGCTATTACTTGGACGAGAGCATCGAAAGGGACTTCCGTTGCATAGAAACCGATTTGGAGGATTGATTGAATTATCTCAGAAATCAAACTTTATTAAAATAACCAAGTTGAACCAATAAACCAGAAAATGATGAAAACAACAGACAGCATTATCATTTCCGAGCGTGATATTATTGAAATAGCCAACAAGATTGAAGGGCAGAGGAATAAATCTAAGCATCATTTGCCGTACAATGTGTTTACGGCATGGGGAATGAGCGAAAACGAACATACAAAGTTGCTCCTGGCATTACTTCGTTACCAAGACTCGACTGGACGCTACCCTGTGCTGAATAGTTTCCTGAACAGATTCACAAAAGGGCGTGACAAAATGATTCACTATCAGAACCCTTCGGATGTTAGCATTCGCTTCAATCCACGATATGACAAAGATGATAAACACAGTTTCATTGACGGACTCATCATGTTTTCTGCACAAGGAAAGCGAATAGCCATCATCATGGAGAACAAAATTTTTGACGCTCCCGATCAGAAGGACCAAATACGCCGATATATAACCCATATGACAACTGAAGAGCATACTGCATTGGAAAATGTATGGGTGTTATATATTACAGGAACTGGCACTAAGGAAATTGACGAATGTAGCTATCATCCAAATGATGAGAGTGAAGCAACAAACATTGGCCGACGTTTTATTACTCTTTCTTTTTGCAGTGATATCATAGAATGGCTGAAGCAGGATGTCCTTGAACGTCGCATTTACCCGGAGTCATTGACAAGTATCGTTCGCGCATACGTTGAGTCTATAGAGAAGGATATCTTTTGCGAAGACAAAACAGATGCGTGGCGAAAAGAAATGCTGTGCAATATTTTAATAGGCTCAGGACATATCAATATGGATAAGATGACCGACCGTGATTTCGATAGTCTCTATTCTTTCCGCGATTCTGTGCAAGAGGTACGCAAAGAAATGGCTAATGCTAATAGAGATGAAAAAGAAATTAGTGCTGTTGAAAATCTATATGGAGTAATAAGAGACCTTATCCATGATATTGAACAACGGGTTTTAGGGGATTTTGAAAGACTCAGCGCAGAAATCCTAAACGAACAGTGGAAGAAAGAACTGAAGAAACTTAAAGATGCTAAATGGATTGCCAAGCATCGTGGCCTGCATAGTGATAAAGGCTTTGTTCAGATAGGTCTTTCCTCTGAATGGGGTACGGCTCATTGGGAATGGATTCCCATCAGTGCAAAAAGTATGTGCCTCGGAAATGAATATCAATTGGAATTACATGTCGAGAACAACAAGGCTCTTGCTGACAAATGGCGCAAGGAATTGAATAGCAATGCCATTTTGCTGCCGACAAATAACTGCGATAAAGTAAAAGCCGGTACCAGCAGGCTGCTTCGCTATAAGTGCCAGACTGCAAAACCAATTGCGAAAATGAGCAAAAAGGAATTGACTGTATTCCTAACTGGAGTTTATACCAAAGAATTGAATTATTGCTGCAGAATGCTTGTTGAGCATTTCCATGATTACATTTGATTATTATAATATCATTGTAAACAAAAAAACGCGGAATATGACAAACGAGCAGATTGAAAAATTATGACGACTTTTAACGAATACTGGAAAGAAAAGGCGCAGAAACGACGTAAGTCGTGGGCGGCAAAGGCCAAACGTTTTGCTGAACAGCACACGCAGTTGGAGGACATCCGAAAAGAGGTATATCTTCCACTGGATTTTGGTGCGAATTTCAGTTTTGAGGACTATAAGCCTGAGCATTTCATCAAGCTAAATCCTATTACCTCTTGGCAGGATAAGAATTTCTGTTTCTCAGAAGAAGGGCTACGTGCTGCTCTCAAAGCTGAAGGTGCAGATATGAATAGCTTCGGGATGTCAGTGAGTCACCAGCCTATCAAAGGCTTAGAGGCGCCACAGCCTGAGAATAAATGGGAAGCATATGAATGGAAACCAAATAAGGTTTATGACTATGACAGAAAGTTTCGTTCTTGGCTACAAAGGATATATGAGATTTGCACCGATGTGGAAACTATAAGTTTGAGTTATCGGCAAATAACCATGACCATCAAGCGCTACAGCACAGAAGGAATGCCATTCGGCTATTATGAACTGAACCCCTGTGAGCAGCTGACAAAATCGGCTATGCTCATGCAGGAGACGGATTTCTATACGTTGAACGTAGCGACACTGCTGATGGAGGCTGCAGCGGAATGGGATCTGAGGCATGAGGAACTTAACTACTATGCCAAGAAACTGAGAATTAGGACGATGGATGCCGCCCTCACCGACGATATAAGCTTCGAATTTTGGGATGACAAGAAACTGGAGAAGAAGATCGCGGAATACGTCAGCAAGGACTACCCCGTTGAGAAGATCATCGAACAAGTGCTCCGACCTTGGAAGCAGGCCATCACAAAATATTTTCATGATATCACGGAACAAGAAATTAATAATTCAACAGAAAAGTTTCACGCTTTTGACTTAAAATATAGTCATGACCATTCAGCCCAGTACATAAAAAATGTTTTGCAGCCCTTCTTCAACAAACATGGTCTGGCAGGAATAAAGATGTGGATACCAGATAAAGGATCTTCTCCTCTCTTCATGGAGAACCAAGGTTATCTGACAAAATATAATCCCTCGGACGCATTCTATCCGAATGCACATTATTCTATGTGCGCCATATATGGGGAGTTGAATAATACTCCCTTGCGTGCCCTTGCCTATTATCTGCAAAAGATGTCAGATATCAGCAAGAAAACCGATGAGGTGGTGATAAAAGTCATGCACCTCTACGACAGGCTGATGCAACAAAAGAACGAGAATTATCGCAAGAATGTAGAAATTATGGACTCCTTGGCTGCTCAGCATAAGGGAACGCCTGTTGGCAAGATGATGAAATTCTTGCGGTGGAACTCAGGGCGATTCATCAATCCTAAGGACTATTCGGATTTCTCTATTTCTACGATAAAGGTGGTCGGAGAAACAGCCTTCAGTTTCGTGGAGAAAGATGTACCCCAAGGTCTGAGCATGGTCAACGGACAATTAACAGGAACATATCAAGATGAAGTAAAAGAGAGATGGTTGGATGCAGACTGCCATATCCTATATGCCGCTGATCCTAACACAACAGATTTAGACGAATGGGTGATAACACATCGGAAGGGAATACTTGTGGACCGCTGGTCGTGGTCTATACAAGACTTCCTGAGTAGTTATTCTCCGAGGGATTCAAAACCTTCCCTCTCCATTGATTTCATTGAACAAAAATTATAATTTTCACAAGAAGGTAATAGTATGAAGGCAAACGAATTTAAGAAATACTGGGACAAGAAATTGCAGAAGCGCCGCAAGTCGTGGGAAGGCAAACTCAAACGGCGGATTGCCAATCACACCCCCATCGAAGAAATCCGCAAGGACGTGTTCAAGCCCTTTTGCCAAACGCCCAATTTTGACGGCTTTTGCGAATTAGCAGAGTCTCACTATACCACGAAGAACCCTCTGGCAGAGTGGAGGGGTGGCAAATTCTGTTTTTCGGAAGTCGGGCTTCGTGATGCCTTGCTGCAGTACGGAGGCAATCTCAACGAATTCACTGCAACGAGAGAGCATTCAGTTTGTGAACGCAGGCATTTCACCGACCTCGACACCTTCACATTTACCTATGGTGAAGCCACGATGATCATTAAGCGCTATGCCGCCAAGGATGTGCCTTTTGGCCGCTATGAGATTACTCCCTGTACGAGGTTCGACGACAACTGTCCGATGCGAATGGAGGAGACGGGCTTCTACACACTCAATATCGCAACGCTGCTGATGGAGATGGATGCCGAATGCCATCTACGTGAAGAAGAGTTCCTTTACTATGTCAAAGGGCAGAAAATCGCGGGTATGGAGGGTACTGTCGCAGATGCCATCGAGTTCAAGTTGTGGGATGACGCCAAGATTGTAGAGAAGGTGAAATCACTTGTCAAAAGATATGTTTATATTAATGTGGAAACAGTCATCAAGTCAGCATTGAAACCATGGATGTCCGCAGTGAAGGAATTCATGGAGAAAATCACTCATGCCGACAAAGATCGGGAAGGCCTGATTTTCCGTGCTTTTGAAAGATCAGTGAGGACAGGTAATTTTGTAAATACCCCCGAAGGATACATAAATAATGTCTTTCGCCCTTATTTGGATAGTCAAGGACTGCAAGATGCCATTGTACGTGCAATTGGTTCAAGCACGATTACCCTTGAATATCAAGGTTGTCGACTGATGCTGAAAGCTGGCAGCCCATATGCACAGTCACCTTACCACTGCCATTTCTATCCTTTTGCGGAAGAGAACGATTTGTTCTCCAGTTATATCGATTTCGCCATCACTTTTGAATTGCTCACATTGAGCGCCATCGCAAGATATATGAAACTCATGCCGAAATACAAAGACATCGTCTATGGAATGAAAGAGAAGGTCTGCAGGGCTTTTGATGAGATAGAATAACAATAGAAAACATAACATCATAACAAAGAGATATGGCAATAGCAATCAACACTAAAGAACTGGAGACCCTCCTGGAGGTGACTCCTTCGTGGCAGAACATCATGCTGGCAGGTCGACATGGTATCGGCAAGTCGCAGATTCTGACCAACTATTTTGAATCGAAAGGTATGCGTGTCGTAGCCTTGTTCCTGGGACAGATGAGCGACCCTGGCGACCTGCTGGGTTTGCCTAACAAAGACGAGGCGACGGGCAAGACGACTTTCATGCCACCTTATTGGTTCCCTGTCGATGGACAACCCATCGTGCTGTTCCTTGATGAGTTGAACCGCGCCCGTCCTGAGATCCTACAGACAGTGATGGACCTCGTGCTCAACCGCAAGTTGGCAGGGCGTATGTTGCCAGAGGGCAGTCGCATCATCTCGGCCTGCAACGATGGCGACGAGTACCAGCTGACTGACCTTGACCCAGCCCTCGTGTCGCGTTTCAACATCTACACTTTCCGCCCATCTGTGGAGGAATGGCTGCTGTGGGCAACGCGCAAGGGACTGGACGAGCGTGTCATCAACTTCATCCAAGCCAATCCCGAACTGCTTGACCGCAGCGGTGACACCAAGGAGGAGCAGGGACTGGAGAAAGACCCCGACCGACGGGCTTGGGAGAAAGTGGCACGTGCGATGGAGAACATTCCCAATCCGATGCCTGTGCATCAGAAGATTATTGCAGGCATCGTGGGTGTGCAAGCTGCTGCCAAGTTGTTCCTCTCGTTCCAGAAAGAACTCGTCACACCGCAGGAACTGCTCACCGACTTCAAGAGCGTAAAACGACAGCTGGACAAGTATCAGTTGCATCAGTTCTCATTGGTGAACGACGCCCTTTGCCGTTTCTTCGAGACCGACCAAGCTGATACGATGGAGCGCACACTGGTTCGCGAAAACCTGAAAGCCTATCACGATTATTTGGCCAAGAACCATCGCGAAGCATACGCCCACTTTGTGTCACTCATCGACGGTACGGGCTACAAGCAGATGCTCTTGCTCATCAACAAGGAATTGCCTGAAACCTATAAGCAAATCATTGAGTTCATCCAGTCGCTATGAGTGCCCTCGAACGCATACAACAGGAAACGGAGCAGTGGTTTCTGACCGAACCGCTCTTCTTCACCGTCTATTGTTCGCACCGGCTGACCATCAATCCCAATATGTTGTGCGCCCTGCGCTCTGGACAGGGGCGTATTGAATACAACCCGGAAGTGATCGACTCGATGCCCGACCATCAGTTGCGGGCCTTGCTGAGCGTGGAGATGATTCGCATTCTGCTAAAGCATCCCTACTCCCGTCAGCCGCTGGGTTGTCCGGGCATAGCGCTGAAGATGGCGAGCGACATGGTCATTGCGCCTGCCTATAATCTGACATGGGCAGGTCTGACACATCCCCACGATTTCGGTTTGCCCACAGGACAGCACTTCGAGTGGTATGCCAACCGACTGAGTGCAATGGGAATCCACATGGATGGACCAGCCCCCAGCGAAGGAGATTCCTGTGCCGATGGCGAGGCAGGTGAAGGCGACGCAGCTTCTTCATCAGAACCTTCTGAGAAGCAAGGTGAAGATTCGGCAGGTGGCAGCAGCGGCGAAAATAAAGAGCAAAACGAGCAGGGAGAGAATGCAGAAGGGGCATCGTCAGGTGGAGCAGATTCTGAAGAAAGCAACGAAAACGCTGTGCCCATCGAAGGTCAGGGAGGAATGCCTTCCTCTGGCGAACAAGAAGCAGCTGGCGTAGGCAGCACTTCATCGTCATCTGGAAGCTCGCAGGCAACTCTCAATTCTCTCCCGCCTGCGCCTAAGCGAAGCGAAGAACTCTCAAATCTCAACTCTGCCCCGTCTTCCGACTATACCTCTTTGTGGGAAGAGGATGCTTTCATGGGTCAGCAGATTACGGACATCATCCATAGCACCACGCAATGGGGAAGCCTGCCAGGAGGGATGGTGGAACTCATCCAGAAAGCCGCCGAAGGTAAGATTGACTATCGCAATGCCTTGCGTGCTTTCCGCAGTTCCATCCTCTCGCAGAAGCGTCACCTAACCCGTATGTATCCCAGCCGCCGCTTTGGTTTCGGACAGATGGGCAGCCGTTATGAGTTCACTACCCGCCTGCTGGTGGCTATCGACACCAGTTGTTCAGTAGGATCGGAAGAGTTGGGACGTTACTATCGCATCATCACCACCTTCTTCAAATATGGTATTCAGGAGATAGATGTGCTGATGTTCGATTCCGATGTACCAGGAGAACCCGTTACCTTGAAAGAAGCACAAAAGAACAAGCAGACATTTGAGGTGAAAGGGCGCGGCGGAACAAACTTCCAGGCTCCAATCAATTATGTGGCAGAGCACCCCGACTATGACGGACTCATCATCATGACCGATGGTTATGCCCCCGTTCCCTCTGTTCCTGCCTTTCTGAAGACCAAACTCCTCTGGGTTATCGACAACGAGCTATCCTATAAACAACATTACGATTTGCTGCGCAAGACGGGGCGTGTCTGTCTGATCGAACTATAAGAAATGAACTAGAACTAT
>JAEEGG010020070.1_pt1 | contig 13402 bp, 17 predicted proteins | sample 9134161 | NCBI WGS metagenome assembly JAEEGG01 (sample SAMN16246543, study PRJNA631951) | gut metagenome | biome: gut microbiome; feature: rumen; material: CR-attached | host: Bos | place: Iran: Karaj | collected 2018-10 | reverse complement strand
CAGGATGCCTTTAGCTACCCAGGGCTGAGCGTCCTGCGGGCGTGACTGCACGAACTCCCAAGCGTTCTGACCACTGGTGAGTGTCGCGCTCTTCAGTAGCTCAATCTGTTTCTCCGTTATTTCCATCTTCATCTGTTACCGTATTTCAGATCCCGCGCCTCCCAATTGATCGTGAGGCGGTTCAAACTGTAGCCCTTCGCGATGCAAGAGAGGATGCCTGCGGCAATCCAGGGCTGGTCATCTTCGGCCTTCGACTGCACGAAGTCCCAAGCGTTCATGCCCTCCTGTAAGGTAATGGCTTTCAGCTGCTGTTGCTGTTCATCAGTCATAATCATATTATTTCCCTCAGTTCCATGCAATCCAACATATTGTACTTCACTTCTTCAATCTCGCCGTGCCAGGACTCGTGGAAGTGGCCATAATACCAGTACTGTAGCGGTTGACTGTGAGCGTACAGATAGGCGTAAATGTCATCCATGACCTTACGCTCATTCTTGATGTCGACCAACAGTTCCTTGTCCTTGTCAAGCCACTCCTGAATGAAGTGGTGTGATGTCAGCTCACAGAAGGACGGTGCCGTGTGGGTGATGACCACATCGATGGCACTCTGCCGGTCAATGGCATCTAACTTTGCTTCGTCATATACCGGCGCTTCGTCAGGCCAATAGACATAGGGTGTAAGCTTGCCGTCACCGGTCTCTATGCGGTTCTCGTACATCCTCCATCCGCGGTCGATGGAGATGGCACCGCCTACACAGAGGATAGTGTGCCCGCAGACTTTCAGTATGGCGTAGTCCGGCACAGCCTTCCACCGCTTATAGTTCACCTGCTTACCATCAAAGTAAGCGGGGTTGTCATGGTTGCCACGGATGAACACTATCCAGTTGTTGGCTTTGGCAAGACGGTTGCTGAGCCGCATATAGACACCCTCATAGTAGCCTGGCTTATGGAAGCCGAAGCCGCAGTCACCGGCAACAACTATCAGGGTGTCTATCATGCCATATTGGATGCAGCATTTATACACAAGTTTTTCATAGTCACCGTGTATGTCACCGCTGACTACAATCCCTTTGGCATCGGGAAACTCGTATATGTTGATACTGTCACTCATTTTTTTATTCCAATCCTTCTGTCAGGAACTTCCTCAGATGGAGGTGCGTGATACCTTCCGAATCCTGCTTGGCTCTACCCCACCCTGCCGCAAGAACCTGTAAACGGTTGACTTGCTCCTGATGGAGAGCTGTTGCATAATCTGTGGTACCGTCATGCCGGAACGGTAAAGATTGGCGCAGGCAACTGCTTTGTCACTCTTTTCCTGTTTCGGTCTACCAAACTTGACACCGCGTTTCCGGGCCTCTCTCCTACCCTCACTCGTCCTGTCCAGGATCAAGTCTCTTTCAAATTCAGCGAGGGCACTGAAGATATGTAATACCAGCTTTCCGGTGGTACTGCCAGTGTCGATATTATCCCGGATGGAAACCAGGCTAATATTTCTCTGCCTGAGTTGCTCGATGATATCAAGCAAATCCCTCATAGACCTTCCGAGGCGGTCGAGCTTGTACACGACCAGACAGTCACCTTCCCTGCAGAACTGAAGGCACTGTTGCAACTGTTCGCGGACGGCACCTACACCGCTAACCTGTTCCTCGAAAATTCGATCACAGCCCGCTTCTTTGAGCGCAGTCCGCTGTATATCGAGGTGCTGCTCTCTCGTTGATGTCCTGGCATATCCTATCTTCATATCCTATGGCATATGTTATCAATACATTTATAATGTTTAGTGCGGGAATACCCTTTCCTTCAGGTGAGGGATGAAAGCACCCCGCATATGTTAATAATTTCGATATCTATCTCAAATATTCGACACTCTCCAAAATATTTCATACCTTTGCCGCATGATTGCCTACAAATACAAGCTATATCGTACCGATAGGACGAAGCACCTGGATAAGATGCTCCGCGAGGCTTGCTTTGTGTGGAACCATGCTCTGGCCTTGCAGAAGCGGTATTACCGGCTGTATCATAAATACATCGGCATAGGTAAGATGAAAGCCCACTTTGCCAAGCGGATTCATCGTAATCTTCTGCATAGTCAAACTACTCAGGAAATCCTTGAACGCCTTGATACCGCCTATCAGCGATTCTTCAGCCGTCTGGCCAAGCGTCCCCCGAAGTTCCGCAAGGCAAAGGATTTCTCTTCCATCCTGTTCAAACAGGGCGGCTATTCCCTGAATGGCAACGTCCTGACAATAAACAGCATCAAGAAACGCTTCAAGTTCTCGTTGAGCCGCCCGTATGCCGGAAAGGTCAAGACCCTCACCGTCAAGCGGAACCACATCGGAGAGTTCTTCATCGTCATGGTGCTCGATCAGTCCCCTCAGTCCATCAGAAAGTCACATAATGGTGCATCCGTCGGTATTGACTTCGGGCTGAAGAAGTACATGACGATTAGTGACGGCACGACTGTTGACAATCCGCAGTTCCTGAAGAGCGGACTGCGCCAGTTGCAGCGTAAGTCGCGGAACCTCTCGAAATGTGTGCCTGGCTCCCATAACCGGGAACGGAAGCGTCTGGATCTTGACAGACACCATGAGAAGGTGGTCAATCAGCGCAATGCCTTTCAGTGGCAGCTCGCCCATCAGCTGTGCCAGCAGTACGACAGGATCTTCATTGAAGACCTGCAACTTACTGGCATGTCTGCCCTCTGGGGCAGGAAGATGGCCGACCTGGCACACGGGGAGTTTGTGCTGAAGCTCCAGTACGTGGCCACCAAGTATGGTGTCACCGTCCATAAGATCGACCGCTACTACCCGTCATCCAAGAGGTGTACGTGCGGCTACGTGAATCATGGCCTGCAACTCCATGAGCGCACATGGGTATGTCCTGAGTGCGGCACAGTCCACAAACGGGACTTGCTTGCAGCCAACAATATTCTTCGGCAGGGCATTGCCGAATTGGAGAGTGTCAGTAAGTCAAAGAACGCCGTCGGCGCTTCTTCGCGGTCACGCCAGCATCCAAGAATCTCATTCCTTCAGGGGTGAGAGTATGTCAATGGCCACTTTTGTCGTAGGGATAAATGTCCCACTCCTGCAGGGCTTCGTCTGGATTACACCCGTGATCCATCGCCTTGATGACCTCATATTCGAGGTTATACTTCCGTGCGATGGCCAGTGCTTCAGGCCTGGTGTATCTCGATGGGGTTGGGCGAAGCCGGTACCACCATCTCCAGAATATCGTTCGCAGTTTTCTCATTTCACTAATGGTTTGAATGTTCGTCGGTAACCTCTGAAACGACCTTTTCAAGTTCTGTCAGAGGTATATCCAAAAGAGCCTGGTTCAACACGTAACGCGGACACTTGTTGGCCACTGATTGTTTCGGCCTTGGCGAATCGGCACCGAGTGCCTTATATTGAGTACAGATGTAACAACTATAATAGGAATTATACTTGTTGTTTATGCACATGATACAGTTTTTGAAATCAAAACCTTTCTTCATGGCATAGACAAGTCCTGTCCTGAAAAGCCCAAGATCCCCATAAACATCAGGGTCTCTCTTCATATTCAGCTCCAGAACAGAATCCCGCTTATACTTTACATTCAGTTTGTCACACATAACTTCATATTCTGTAGCAAAGACCATCTTAGCAGCACCGCTCTTGAAAAAGATGAATCTATCGAGTGGAACATCTTTCTTTTCAATAGGCGGCAGCAAAGGTCTGAAGTTGTGCGTCTTACAGTTATCTTCCTCAACGAATCCTCTGTTGATGATATCGTCGATGTCAGCCTCACTCTTTATCTTCATGGTCTCAATAATTTTATACTCAGAGTTCAGCTTTGTTCCCTCTGACTTGTGTGTCTTATAGACCTCGATAAAGACCGGCGCCCATTCTGGCTTTTTCCTGTTGGTCAACAGTAGATCCGGTCGGAAATCCCCAACCGGCACTTCCTCCTGGCAGTCGTCGTATATCTCCTTTCCCTTGTACCTTTTCAAGTCAAAAGGAATCTCCTTCCTCCATTCGACACAATAATGGTCATCAAAGAAAAAACACCGCTCTTTATCCTGACATGGAACCTCACGGATAAAGGTAATCGGGAAACTGTCTGCAGACATGAAATGATCGCGGATCCTGCGCTTGGCCAGCTTGTGAAGATATGACTCTCCATCACAGGCAGTGTCTGCCTTATGGGCAAAGTGCCATTTCCGGTCTTCACCAAGTCTTGGTACCATCGGCTGGCCACATTCCAGACAACAATAAGTATGGCTATGTCTGTTCTCTGCAGACACGCTGCTGATGTGAACAAGTTCATTGTTCTCATTCAGGCAATAGCTATACTTAATCTTTCCCATTTGCCAATATGCTGTTACTTAACATCGACTAACCCCGCGCCTGCAATCTGCCTGAAACATCTGGCAGTGACCTCCACATCTGATACTGACTGATGCCAGTCTATATCAGCTGTATCGACCTTGATGATCTCTGCAAGTTCCATCAATTTCGGCCACTTATACTCCCTCCCGGATCGTGGGATGGCGCAGTAGCTCGTCATACGGATCATGGTGTCCCACATGGGAATACCCATATCAAGGGTTATCCCTTCACGGGCGGCATCGGCGAGGACGAAAGAGCGGTCAAAACCGCCATTGTGGGCTACCAGCAGACTGGCATCCTTTACCGCTGCCGCAAATGTTCTGAGGGCATCGGCCTTGCTGCTTGTACCAAGCTGTGCAAGCCGTTCCCTTGTAAGGCCGTTCACCTCAATGGCTCCTTCGGAAACCTTATTGGGATTCTCTGGCCAGTCGAAATAGAATGTCTGTTCATCAACCTTCCGTAGCTTGCGGTCAAGAACCTGCCAGGATAAGGACAGGATGACATTCCAGCCACTATCAAGGCCGCTTGTCTCACAATCGAAGACAACAATCTTTGACTGCTGCCGTAGGAACCTGGACCACTCCGAGACTTTGCGCTGCTGCATAAGTTTCTTATCGTGTCTGGCCTTGCGCCGACGGCGCAGGTCTTCCTCATGTAACTTCTGCAGGCGGGCGGCGGCTTTCTCACTATCTTCACGGACATCATCTGGCGAGTAGAATACCGCCATCTGCTGACAAAAGCCGTTGGTGTACTTCGTTACACCCTTATGGCCACGTTTGATAACATAGCCGCTCTTCAGCCAGTTCAGCTCAGTCTGCTCGTCGGCCTTCCGAATATCCGCGTCATAGTGCCATCGTGCCATACAACCGTCCTCTTACTGTTTAGTGGTTTTCTTCTTCTCCGGCTCAGGCTCCACGCAAAACTTCTCTTCGGAAACCATTGAGTTCAGAATCCGGAGATTCTTCATCGGATCCTTCTTGGGGTGATACGGAAACTTGGCAAACCTCTCCTTATGGGCTTTGTTATAGGCCTTTCTTTGTGTATAAGCCTGTTTCCGTGTCAGATGGGTGATGATGGTATTCTGCACCTTCTCGATGACAAAATCCGGTGTGTCCTCCTCCCTGATAAATACAGGATGAGTATATCTCTTTACAGCATCGAACCAGGCTTTATCGTCGCCGACATGAACGGCAACCCTGTACTTCTTTATGTAAAGAGGTATGATAACGTCATTGACTTCTTTCACACGGACGTTAAGCCAATGCTCTATATTGTTCTCGGCAAGAAAAGCCTTCAATAATTCCAGCTTTTCAGTATCTTTCACATCCTTAGTTTTCATATTCATTTGTATATTTGTATACTTGTATACATTAATACATTAACACATTAAACCGTAGAGGATGACATATCTCTCGCTTCGGTAATCATTCCTTCTTCATCGAGCGAATATGTCGATATATATATCAATTCTGGCAAACCCTTCGTCCAGTAAGCAACACTGGCCTTTCCTTTGGAATAGTCCAGATGGTGAACAATAACCTCGGCTGCCTCCTGGGCCATCTCAACCAACTGCTGACTGTCATCATCAGAGACTCCTATATGAACTGTATAGTGCGGATATCCGTCTGTCATTTTCGGTTCCTGATGCAGTATCTCGTTAATCAGATCTGCCTTTGACTTCAGATCACCTAAAATGCGTTCCTCGGCTTCCTCGGTTGTAATCTCACCCTGTAAGACTTTCTGGAGATCCCTGATGCGCTCCTTGTAGTAATCCATGCTGTCAGCAACCCACACGAGGTTTACTTCGGCATCGGTATACTGCTGAAGATTCTTTTGAATCTCGGCAGTATGAAGGGCGTTGTACTCTTCCTGCCTGTCCGACAGCTCAGAGAAGAAATCACCGTCCAAAAGCTTCTCTATATCCTGAAGCCGCTGTACTCCTTTGGCTACAAACTCCGTTTCTACCATAGTCCTACATTTGTATACATGTATACTTGTATAAATGTATCACAAAGCGTCTTCAAGGCTACGCTCAGCCTTTATCTTCACCTTGCCGTTCTTTACCTCGTATGACTCGATACCAAGTCGCATCCAGTGTTCCATCACCTGGCGGATGGAAAAATTCTCCCTTCGGGCTATGGCCTGAGCCTTATCCCAAAGTTCAGGGGTACAGATGAAGGAACAGTGCCGATACGGCGTATCGTCCTGCTTCTTCTTACCCGTCCTGGCAGGAACTGGATTCCTTCTCGGAGCAGGAACCTGACCTGTCACCTGTCTCATCATATCATCGAGATTCTGATCATCGACGAGAACATTGTTAATCTCCTTTGCCATATCTTATATATTTAGTTATACTTGTATACTTGTATACATTTATACATGTTTACAAACCCTTGATATAATCCAACACCGGATCAAGGGCATGTTTAACAACCTTCTCCTGCCAGTAATCGAGTGGAGCCAATGTGTTATAGATCTTGACCGCCACGGCGTGCTTGATAGTGTGTGTGACAAGTCCAAGGTTTCCAAGAACCTCTACAGACTTTTCACGCTGCACCTTAACGCTGTCCCTCCTTTCGTCGGAAACAATTATGTTGTTAGGGATGAAAGCAAATTTTGCTTTGCTTACTCTCTGGAAAATGCTACAGAACAAAGTTGTCGCATCAAGGGTGTCCGTATCAAAACCGTAAGGAACAACGGCCACGTCTGCAGCCTGATAGATGTATTTAAGGGCATGGTCGTTGATGTTGCCAGGACAATCGACAATCACCCAGCCCGGTATGGCCTTGATCCGCTGCATCAGCGTCTCTACCATTTCATCATCCGACGTGCTGACAGACTGGATCTTCCAGGGAATTTTCGGCTCATACTCTACAGGGTCTTTAATACCCTGCGCCCTTTGTTCTTCCTCCTTGATCTTTTTCCACTCCCGTATATCGCGCTCACGGTGCCTGAAAAGTGACTGCTGAATATCAGCATCAAGAACGATTACCGGTATGCCCTGCTGGGCAGCATAGGTAGCAAAGATACTACATAGAGTCGTCTTTCCAACGCCTCCCTTGATGTTCGTGAAAAGGATAATTTTATTCTCCATCGTCTTACTCTGTTTGTCTACATGTGTACTTGTATACATTTATACATGTATATTTGTCTACAAAGGTACACATAATTTTTGAAACTACCAAATTTTTATCGAAAAATTACTGATTTTTTTTGCGTAACGCTTTGTCTGTCAGCTCTTCAAGCTTCTCGACGGTAGGAAGTTCACCATGTTCATCGGTAAAGATTACCTCGTACATACGGTTGAATTTCCAAAGCTCCTTAAACAAATCTGAAGCCAGCTCTTTGCCATCTTTCTGTACCCTCCTGGATGGTAAAGAGAAATTCTTGTAATAGTTCAGGATGTCCTTGATCTCACTATCCTCAATGACATCATCCCACTTGACCGTGTAGTCAACCTGTTTCAGCTTCGCAATCTCGGTGTTCTTCGCCTTGAGCTGCTTCATGAGGTCGTCAATGGTCTGGGAATACCCGTTTTCAAGGGTTTCCAGTTCCAGAACCCTGTCCTGAAGGCGCTTCACCTCGACGGACTCGTCCATTTCGGGGAAAAGGGGGGCCTCACGCCTGATGGTTCGCGCCTCGGCCATCTGAAGGAGGTACTTCATGGCCCACCAGATGGTCTTATACACCTTACCTCTACAGTTGTCGGGGGCAAGGTTCATGATAAGCGGATTCTTGCAGATGATCTCTATCTCATCAAGCAATCTCCCGTCACGAAAACCAAGAGACCTGGTTTTGATACCTTGCTCAGCAAGCGACTTGTGCTTATATTCTCCTTTTGGCATAATGATATGGAATATTGTTAATAATCAAAACGGGCAGCTATCGAGCATCGGCTGCAGCTCGAACTTCTCTACGAGTTCACCGATAGCGGGATGCTCTTCTGTCATGTGCTTCAGGACTACCTCTGGAGTGGCAATCTCTCTCTTGGGTTCAGGCGGTATGTCATCAAACGTGCCTGATGCTGCCATCACCACATCCTTGATGTCGCCGCCGTGGATATCCTGGGAATCCATGAAGTGATTGACATTCACATTGAACAGGCCAAGGTCATAGACGGCCTTTTCCCACTGGTCTGTCTTTCCTTCGTCCGGGAACACAATGATATTGCGCTCAGAGAGGGTAGGGGCATCGCGCAGGATGGCGTCGGCCAGCAGTCTGATGCCGGAGGATCCTGCCGTTGCCAGCCAGACATATTCAGGCATGGCACATGTCATACACAAAGCCGTTGACATACTCTCGACGATGGCCACCGTCTTACCGGCAAGTTCCGGGTATCTCGTCTTATTGAGAAGATGACCGCCTGAGATGCAGTTATAGGGCTTCCGTTTTCTGTTGTCATCCCAGCCCCATTGTCCGGCGGTACTGTTGAGCAGCTTCATCATCATAAGTGAATGAATCCACGTCAACGCCGACTGCTTGGTGACAATATCCTTCGTCCTATGGCCGAAGTGACCACGCTCATCATCGAAGGCCATCATCTGGGCGGTGCGGCAGATACCGCGCTCATCTATCTGGGGAAAGATGCAGGAGCCTATCGGAAGGGTAGGCATCCTGTCCAAGAGGATAGGCTTGCGCGTCAGTCCTACAAAGTACATCCTGAAGGCTGCATTGACCTTATCCCAGCCGAACTTCCGGGCGAGATACCGAGCAAGCGGACTGCCCTCATAGTTATCCGGCATGGTCGACGTTATCCAGCTTGTGGGGATGCTGTAGTTCTGACTGTCCTTCGGCAGCGGCATCGGCTTATAAGTCGGCTTCCTGCGGTTCCATTTCCCCTTGAATCCTTTGGCGAGGTCGCGGGAAGATGGACGCAGCGCATTGCTGTCTGCTGTGACATACTCACTGACATCAATGCCGGTCTCCTTACACAGATGGATGAACGATCCGATGGTGGCCTTGGTGGGATCGTAGCGGTTCAAGGCCCAGCTGAAGATGCTGTTGGTCTGCTTGGCGTCGTAATTGTTTGCAGAAGCGCTAATCTTATCAAAGATAGGACGTGCTTCCTCACCAAGGTCGGCCAGCATCAGTGCCAGGTGCTTCCAGCCGTTATCATCGGTGGCCATGTCTGAGACGGCCCCGGATGCTATCAGGGCATCGGCAAGCTCATTGTATCTATACGTCTTTGTTGCCATATCGCTCCTGTCTATGATGTGGAACCTCCAGAATCTTCATCAGATGAAACATGAGTATTGCCTCCATCATCGTCACCGCTCCTTATCTTAGGCGGTACTGATGGAGTAGGGGAGTCCTGGGACTCCAGAGTACCCTCTTCTGCAGGGATAACAGCATTTTCCTTTCCCGTGGTCTCGCCATCGCCTTCGGCGGAATCGGTACTACCTGATTCCTGAACCTCTGCAGGATCCTGTGACTTCTGAGTAACCTCTATCGGCGTTTGTTCAGTAGCTGTAACAGCCGATTCGCTACTGTCATCGTCGGACAAATCGCCATCCTTAATCATTGTCGCCTTGACTTTGTTCACGTATGCCTGGCTCACTCCAAGCATCTTTGCAAGGTCACTCTGGTTAACGGCTGATGCAGGATTGCCTTTGGCCATGTTCAGACGATACATCATCTTAATGGCCTCTGCTGGCGAATCGGCATTTTGTTTAATGCGAGAAGATGAAGGTATCCTGTTAAGAAGCTTTTGCGCATACTTATTGAATGTCTGCTGCATTTCGATGGCCATCTTCATTTCTCTCTCCGTAATGACAGGGCTTTTCCAATCATTCCTTACATGAATAATAATGGCGAGACGTAGGACACCTCTCGTGTTGCGCCGTAAATAAGATGTGAAGAAGTCTTTGGAATACAAATCCTGATTCGTCACATCAATAACATGTTCGTTGACGTAGTTCGCAAATCTATAATTTGCGGCTTCTTCAAACGTATACACAGTATGAGGCGGGATGTTTTGGTACAAGTCATAGATGAAAGTTTCCCATACCTTCGGATCAGTCTTAACCTTATCAAAAAGGTCTATATGCCGTTGTTTTCTGGGTTCCGGGAAAACAAAATGAAAACGGTTAAAATATCCATTCTTCGACTGGATAAGAGGGATGAAGAAGTCGTCGAACGTATCAGGCTGAATAGTTCCGTACATGGAGAAAGCTGTCTTTTTAGTTACAGTCAATTCTTCTCCATCCGAAACTCGGTCATTCGCCTCAATCCTACCATCGCCCAACGTCAGCTGCTGCTCGATCGCGTCAGATTTACCGCTGCTGCTATACTTTCCGATTCCACGATAATAACCACTCATTTCATCCCTATAGAATGAAACTCCAATGGTACTCGTGTTATCCAGCTGGGCTAAACGTTCCGGCGTGTAGTTATTCGTTACATGTAGGTCGGGATATGGTTTTTCCTCGTCTTTCTGCTGCTCATAAGTAAGGTTGTTGTATTCCTTTATCGCCTTATTATACGCCTTTTTTGCTTTGGCGTTGATATCTTCAACCGGCGTCATGAAATACTCGTTGATAGCAGACTTCACACCACCTGACTCGTCAACAACCAACCCCATGAGCATCGCATTATTGGTCCATTTTTTATTGAATGTAGCAGACACCTTGTTGCCTGTTACCATGGCTACAGATTCTATCGCGGCCATAACGCATTTGTCACGATGGGCATCGTAATCCCAAGCTACGGTATTTAATATCTCCTGGATTTCAGGACGAAAACCGTCGATAGGAAGATATAGCTCACCAAGGCCCAGACGGGCATTTGTCTCGCTATCCTTTACCGATGCACGAAGTTCCTGCAAGACGTTCGGCCTTGCACTTTCTATATCTGTTCTGCCCTGGCCTAAATTTTGGCCTGCGGGCGGGACTTTCGCCCCACTGTCATCTTTACCCATTACTTTTGCATTTTATAGCATTTCGCATCCTGCCACAGATACGGCGCACGGAATGTCCCGTTTGCGTGGGCAAAGGTACAAACATTTTCTGATATAACAAAATTTTTTTGGAAAATTTTTATTATAGGCATAAAAAAAGCCGCATTGAAGGTGGCAGTGCGGCTCATGTTCCATTCCAGAAACATGGTGGGATGCTATAAAATACCCTTGGTACTCGTAAAATACCTTTTTCTGGATGCAAAGGTACACATTATTTATGACATATGCAAATAATAAGCCTAAAAAATGCCGTTTTTGGTGCAAAAAAGTGCGTTTTTTAACAATTCGACGGTTATACACATTCTTCATGATATCACTTTAGCGTGATTTTATCGCAAATGCCGAATATAAAGAGGTTCCGGCGGCAAACTCCCTTTACCGATGCCGCAACTATAACTATAACTTCGGCTATATAATAAAAATATGTACGCGTGTATACATTGATACATGTATACATTTAAAAAAAAGATAACAGCTGCACCGATATCAAGATCTGGCAGCAGATAAACTTCAAACTCCTGAATACAAATTCTTGGAGTATAACTACAACTATAACTATAACCACGCCCCTAAATAAAAAAACAAAAATCGCGTTTTAGTAATTTAGAGTTTGGTTATAGTTATAATTTAGGGGTATTTCATTGAAAAAGTGCCTATTTAAAAGGGTTTTTCGAACTATAACCAAGGTTTTGCAATTATAACCATTGTAAAACTCGAAATATGAACGAATGTTAATATTTTGCCATAATGTAAAATTATGTAAATTCGTTGGTTATAATTCTGAAAACGTGGTTATAGGAGTCAGAATCCCGTCTGCATCACTCCAAGGCGGTCTGAAATGCGGCTATCCGGCTCACTCCTGGCAGCCGTGCATAGCACTGTCGGTATTCACTCCTGGCGCTGAGCTGCCTCGCCAATGCCGACGGTACTGTGCTTCGTCTTTGGTCGCCATCCTGTATGGTCGCGTTCCAGACCTGTGTCGCCATGCAGACCGTGCCTTCCTGGGCGATGGCCGTCGCAATGCGTGATAGCGTCAGGAAAGTCGTTTTTCCGCATGACGGCAGGACTGCTGACGAGAAACCAGGTAATGTCCCGCCCTACGCCGATGACGGTCATAGATACCCGCTATCGTCGTTTTCCCACGATGGCATGGCCATGGTGAGGAAACCGGGTGTTACAATGCCCGATTTCTCCGCAGTCCAACACCGTGCGACGCTTTCCCTCGTGCTTTCCCGTAATGCTCCGTTGATGCCATCACTCCCTGCAGACACTCCAGCATCTTTACCGATGCCGGCTTCTTATGAACAGACGCTTCGCTACAGACAGACACCAGATCCAGACCGTCCTTCTGATAAGTCCTTACTGCTTTGCAAACTGGTGATGCTCATCAGTCTGCGAATCAGACAGACACATCATCTGGAAGGCGGGCGATGAAAGAACCTCCATCGGTAGCTGGAGGCACAATCATCGTGGCTTTTGCCACAAGCCCGCACCGGCGGCAGGATCTTTTTGTCTGTACTTGTACTTGAAAAATGTCGGAAAATACCAAATAAACCGTATTTGGAACTTTCCTGCTTCCCTTCTGTGTCATTCCTGTGGTACTGATATTCAAATTCGTATCTCCGGAATCGGTAAAAACCTCGCCTTCCTGTCCCTTCTGTCTTCTTTCCTCTGTCTCGGTTCCTGATTGGCGTGACTGCGCTACTCCCTGCTTCGTCATCTTTCCCCTGGTCCTCGTAGCCCTCACTGGTGGCTCTGCCTCTTCGTGAGTCGTGGTTCCTGCGGCTGTTGCCGCCCTATCTCCGTGAACTTGGGCAGTTTTCTTCTTCGGGGTTTCACCTATTGCCCTCTGTTCTGGATGATCCACCTGACCAGGTGCATCACGTTCATAAAACCCGCACCGCATCGATGGCAACACCTGTCATGCATGAATTTTGGCTGACTATCACGTAATTTCTTCGGGCGATGTCACTCTTATTTTTCCTGTGCAAATTTAGCGCAAGCGTTGACCGGCAAGTACCTCTATGCTTCATCCAAAGGAATTTCGCGTCATTATTTCTGCAGATAATTTACAGCA
>JAEEGG010020066.1_pt1 | contig 13403 bp, 9 predicted proteins | sample 9134161 | NCBI WGS metagenome assembly JAEEGG01 (sample SAMN16246543, study PRJNA631951) | gut metagenome | biome: gut microbiome; feature: rumen; material: CR-attached | host: Bos | place: Iran: Karaj | collected 2018-10 | reverse complement strand
GTTCAAGATTCAAATGGTTCTATAGTCTACACATTTGTCATAAAAAGTATAGCGTATGGGCTTTAGCCCTGAAAGCTATACGTTTATGACAATGGGTAGACTACTCTAACTATTCTAACTGATTGCGACAGCAATCGTATCACAACGAAGTGCCCTAAAAGCGAAGCGTAACACATAATTCACTTAGCTGGGCAGTTTATGAACATTCTTTGTTACAGAAAGAACGTTGCCTTCCTTTATTGAAACAACTTGAATTTCAGTGCCTGATTTTATTTCTTCGTTGTCTGCAGAAACAGCATCTCGTGTTTCCAGACTGCCAGAAACTTCAACCTGAACCTGACCAGTTCCATTTGCAGGAATAGTTAAATAAACAGTTCCAATCTTACCTATTGATGTTGTAATTACTTTATTACCAGAACTACTTAAATGCATTAAGCTTCGAGTAACCTTTGTTAAAATCCAAGCCATAAAAACCCCACCGACAAAACCAGCTATTACAGCAGGAACAGCGCCGAAACCGCTTGATTTCATCATAGCAAGCCCAATCAAACCAAACATCATCAAAAAGGCACTTATATTCTGTAAAGAAAATTCTATTAATCTGTTTTTATATTTTACTGGCAAGGCATCTGTTTCAAGAATATCAGGAATTCCATTTCCATCTAAATCCTGAAGCATAGACATATCAGCGCTCCCATCGGCTTCTATAGCTCCGCCACCATCGGCACCATCAGAGCCAGCAAATCCGCAAAAAACAGAAATAGCTCTAAGAATAAAGAACACAGAACCTATACCGGCACAGATACTGAATATAATTTCTATAACAGACATTGAAGCAAAAAATTCAACCATATTCTTTACCATTCATAAGGAGCGCCCTGAGACATTGCCCAAGTAGCAGCTTCTCTCCAACCTTTGTCAAATTCATTACTACTAATATTGAAAACTTCATTTACAGCACTATCAAAACTAGAACTACTGCTAACTTTAGAAATCAATTCCATCATTTTCTTACAGCCTTTTGCTAAGCCCTGTTTTTTTACTAAATAACAAGTCATAAGATAAGACTGTGCCGTAGCTGTTTCAAATATTGCCGGAGTAGAATAACCTTCTGTAAAAATAGAATTTATCATATTCAAAGAAGACAACTTAGCAGCTTGAGAATTAATGCTTCTTTGGGCTAACAACAATCTATATCTTTGAACCGCAGAACTGCCAGCTAAGATTTCAGACAACCCAATCTGCATCCAGTATACGCCAGAAGAGGTATCTTTTGCCTGAGGATATATGTGATTAATCATATATCTAGCCAAAGCAGCTCCTAATAGATGTCTTGGGTATTCTTCTATTATGGAAGTAAGTTCTTCTTCGCTGAATGAATCAAAATTAGAAACAATAATTTCACGAATCATTTCACTATCATAGAAATTGGAAGTAACAGTAATCATATCTTTTTCAACATTATAAACAACTACTGTTGGGCCAAGGTTTTCTGCTGAAACAAATCTGACATTAACTGGTTCTTTTATTGTTCCGATTTTAGGAGCTATCTTACCATATAAAGTATTAAGCTCTTCGAGCATAAGAATTCTGCCTCTAGCATCAATTCCTGCTCCCAAAGCAATTTTAAAATTACCAGAAACAACAGGCGCTCCAACTTCAATAGCTGTTTCTTTCTTTATTTCTGGTTTCTGCTTAACGATTCTGTCAGGAACTTTCATACGAGTAAAGCCTTGTGATAATTCACAAAGTTTATTGTTTATATGAGCATAAAGATTTCTGTCTTCTTGTTCCAAAACAGGCAAAGCAACAAAAAATCTTAGAACGTCTATTCTGTTTGGATTTAATTTGAAAGCTTTTCTAAGCCAATCTAACCCTTCTTTTATGTGATTGCTTTTAAAGTAATAATAAGCTTCCATATAGCTATACATACTTTTTTCAGCCGAACGAGGTTTCCAAATATTTAAAGCTTTTCTTGCTTCGTTAAGTCTATCAAGAGTCAAAAGAATAGACACATAGATAGGATAAGCATCTGGGTCAGAAAAAGGCAGACAACTGGCTGCATCATCCAAAATCATATTTACTTCATCCAGTCTGCCATCTTGTAAAGCAAAGATTCCAGCAGTCAGATTGACAGATGGAAGATTATAGCCTCTCTTAAAAGCATTAACTAGTCTTCGAGCAGCTTTTTCCTTTTCATCACGTTGAATCATGTAATTGACCCATAAAAGTTCTATTTCTGGGTTGCCAGGGTCTCTTTTTCCAGCTTCCTGCAAAGCTTCCCCAGCTTCTTTTGTTTTATGCAATTCAAGTAATATTCTTGCTTCTGTAATATAAGCATCAGCAGAATTCGGGTTTTGCTTGCTGTATTGATCAACTAATCCTAAGGCTTTTTCCCATTGGTCAAAGTCATATAAAGCTCTAAAATAGCTTCCACCTGCTGTTGCAGGATGATAATCATTCAGCATTGCTTTTACAAATAATAACAAAGCATTATAAGGGCTTTTTTTTAGATTATCTTCAACCATTTTTAAAGCATCAGTATTTCGTGCCAAATACCAGGCACAAAGAGCTGAAAGCCCAGTACCGTCAATATCATCAGGATATTTTTTTTCGTATTCTTCAGCTAAAGCCAATGCAAGATACAACTGACCTCTTTCTAAGGCTTTTAAAATAGCTTCATAATGAAGCTTTGAATTAGAAAGTTTTTCAATAAGTTTAGGCAAACCATCTGTTATTTCTGCAAAATGGTCAGTAAGCTTTGCCGGGTCAACAGGAATTGGTCTTGGTTTTTGAGGTAAACGAGGAAGATATCGCTGAGCAGCTTTATTATTCAAGCTTAATGCACAAGCTTTTCTAAGCCATTCTGAGCCCAAGAGAGGTCTTCCAGCTTGTATTTCTATCATACCAAGCATGTTAATAAGATTAACATTTCTGTTTCCATCAAAATACAGTCTTAAAGAATACAGTCTGGCATCGTCCAGTTTTCCACTTGCCAAACACTGCTTAGCTCGTTCAAAAAGCTCTTTTGGTTCTAAATAATTAGGCTTTTTATAAGCCTCTTTAGCCTCATCAGAAGGTCCTGAAAGTTCCTGCCCTGCTAAGAAAGCAGCATTAAAAATAACCGATATAATTATTAATAATCTTATTATTTTTATTCTCATAATACTTTATTATATCAAATGTTTTGCTAAACAGCTTAATTTAATTAATAAACTTAAACAAATAAATCACTTATTACGGAATTCGCCATTACTGTTCCAAGACTAGTAAGTCGTATTGTATTCCCCTCTTGTATTACTTCTCCTGCAGAAATATGGCGATTAAGATTTATATAGAAGATTTCTTTTTGAATACCATATTTTTTTTCAAATTCGTCCAGAATCAAACCATCTGTTAAAAGACGCATATGAAGCATCAAATACTCATTGCGCTGGTCTACTGCGCTTAATATTTCCTTTTCTGGATTTATTCCATTCAACCATTTCTCAAAACAAGGAACTTCAGAATATCTAATATGGTCTATGCATGAAACTGCTGAAGGACCAAAACCAATATAGTCTTCGGATTTCCAGTAACCTATATTATGTTTGCAACGATAACCTTCTTTGGCATAATTTGATATTTCATAATGTTCAAAACCGTGTTTCTGTAAAGCTTCCGCAACTTCGAACATTTCTTCAGGCCCAATATCATCTGGATTTTGCAACAAACCAGAATCAACCTTCTTTTGTAAAGGAGTCCCTTCTTCAACAGACAAAAAATAAGCAGAAATATGTTTAAAAGGGTAATCTTCAATCAATCCTTGAAGATCTTTAGCAATAGAATGACAATTTGGTACTCCTAGAATAAAATCAGCGCTAATATTATCTATTGCCGAAAAAGCCATATCCAAAGCTCTAATAACAGAACCAACCCTTGCATTTCTTCCAAGTAAAGCAAGTTCTTCGTTCTGTAACCGCTGAATACCTATACTTAATCTAATATTAGGTATTTCAGACAAATAGCCAACAATATCTTCTGTTAAAGTTTCAGGATTAGTCTCTATAGTTATTTCTTCAATCTGTTCCCTATCTAAATGGTCAAAAACCATATCTATAAGACTTCTGATTCCTTTTAACCCAAGCATACTTGGGTTTCCGCCGCCAATAAAAATGGTTTTAATGTTTTTGGGAATATAATCCAGTTTAAACCAGCTATCTATATTCTTTTTAAGATGGTCTAAATAGCGGTTTATATAATAGGTTTCCCTGGGAACAATCGAATAAAAACCGCAATAATCACATTTTGAGAAACAAAAAGGAACATGGATATAGAGACTGGTAACACTCATTTTAAAAATACTTATTGAGCTTCAACAACAAAGCATGGGAAACCTATTTCGTTTAGCTGTTCTGCTTTGTCTTCTGCTATTTTTTCTGTTTCGTAAGGTCCTACAACCAAACGATAAATTTCAAATTGTTCATCTGGTTTCAGTAAAATAGCTTCTATACTTTCTTTTTTCAATAACCCAAAGATTTCATTAGCAGAAGCTTCATCAGTAAAAGCCCCTATTTGAACGTAAAACATATTTTTAAGAGTTTTTACCTTAGGAGCAGGAGTAGAATCAGTATTAGTAGCAGCAACAGCAACTACTGTTTTTTCCTGTTCTATAGAAGGAGCTTCTTCATATTCTTTTGGAACAAAAGTTTCTAATTTCTGGTCGACAGCAACAATTACTTCATCTTTTTTGGCTGCCTTAGTAAACTTCTTTTGCCCGTTTATATCAAGCAAAAGCCATATACCTGCTCCGAGAACAGCTATAATAACTATATAAATAATCCATTCTTTCAAACCATCACCGGTCTGAACAGGAGGACCCCAATCAAATCTTCTTTGTTCATTTATATCAGACATTTTTTTTACCGAAAAAATTGTACAACACTCTGTTATTATTTCTCAAGAGTTTTTGATAAAAAAAAAGCCTACGCATATGCGTAGGCTTTTTTAGTCCTTAATTAAAGCTTTTTATAGGCAACAACATTATCGAACGATTGCAGTCTGAAAGCCTTAGTAACATTGTAGAGAGTTTCTTTACCAGCAATAAGAAGAACCCCGCCAGGAACCAGAATATTGTAAATATTTTCTGCCATGCGTTCTTTTGCTTTCTGAGAGAAATCAGAGAAGAGGTTGCGGCAAATTACAACATCGTATTCACCAAGCTGTTCCATTGCTTCAGAATCAAGAGTATTTGTGAACTTGAATTCGACTTTGTTCTTTACTTCATCTTTAATGCGTAAATCACCGCGGTCGTCTTCAAAGTAAATATCAGTATACTTCTGGTCTACAAATCTGAAGATTTCACGTTTGTAAATACCACGTTTAGCAGTATTCAAACAGATATGAGAAATATCTATACCGGTAACTTCTATATTGATTCTGTCTGTATGCAAATCTTCAATTACAGAAAGAGCTATAGAATAAGCTTCTGGACCATAAGAAGTACCACAGCAGAGTATTCTCAACTTATCGCTGTTAGCCTTGACTCTTTCTTCAATAAGTTCTGGAAGAATGTTAGAAATCAATACCTTAGTCTGCTGAGCTTCACCAAAGAATTCAGTAACTGGGTTAGTGATAGAATCATAAAGACTGGTAAGCATAGCTTCTTCACAACCGTATCTCAAGCTGTGATAATATTCTATCCAGGAAGTAATAAAGAACTTTTCAAGATTGCGACTAAGTTTATTTTCAAGAGCTTTCTTGTCTTTTATTTCAATACCGCACTTGTCTGCAATTATTTCTCTGAGAAGAAGAGCTTCTTCATCATTCATGCCCTTTTCAGCAACTTCAGACTTCTTAATACGGTCAATATACTTAGCCTGTCTTGGAGCTACGACTTCTTTAAGAATCTTTTCTATAAATTCAGAACTATTCTGAGCAAAAGTACTGATGAAGTAATCTTTTATCCAAGTATCTTTACAGAAAATATCTTTTAATTTTTCTTCTAAACCAGCATGACCGTTTGGTCTATCTTTGAAATACTTGATTGCAGAAACAACAAGGTTTTTGTCTTCGTTATCAAGCATCTTGAAAACGATGTCTGCACTTGTATTATCATTAAGTTTAGAAAGAGTTAGAATAGCTCTAGAACGAACTGCGTTGCTAGAATCTTTTTCAACGATTTGTTTAAGAAGTTCAATACAGCTAGTGCTCTTAATAGAACCAAGAGCCTTAACAATCTGATATCTTACTTCCCATCTGCTATGATTGATGTATTTCTTGAAATCTGCATCAAGAGACTTGTCGCCGATTTCACTTAAAGCAACAACAGCAAGTTTTGCAACCTGTGGATTTTCATCTGCCAGTAATGGGATGAAGAACTGTTTAAGCTGATTAGACTTGAATGCTCTCAAAGCAGAGAGAGCAGCAATTCTTATCTGCCAATCGCCATTCTTTAACAATTCTTTTAATGGGAAAATAGACTTGAGATCTCTCATATTTTCAAGAGAATTACAAGAATTAACTATTACACGCCATTCGCTGTCGCTAAGTTTGTTAATCAAAGAATCAACAGCAACAGTAGAACCACACTGCCAAATAGTCTTAGAAATTGTTTCGCGAATTCTTGAATTTGTATCATCTAACATTTCAAGAAGTCTCTTGGTTATTGCTGGATCTTTACGACGAGCTAAAACAGATGCTGCTGCTTCGCGAACGTCACCATAAGGTTCAGCTGCTATAACACCAAACAAAGGTTCAACAATTTCTGCACTGCCTGTATTAGCCATAGCCAAACAAGCTTCACGTCTTACGTGACCGTTAATATCTCTGAATTTTCCAATAAGAGCCTGAATAGCACCTGGACAATCCAACATGCTAGAAATAGAAACAACGGCATTCTTACGAACAGTTTCATCAACATCGCTGAGCATTTCTTTCAATGTGTTGAATGCAACTTCGCATTTGCATGCGCCGAGGGTCTTTGCTAATGCCTGTCTCAATGAATCATCAGGATTCTGGCTGAACATGGAAATAGCATTAGGAATATCGCCCATTGGGAATTTTTCAAGATATTGGAGTATTTTTACTGCTACAGAAGGTTCTACTCTACCAATCTTATCAAGAGAAACTTTTACAGCCTTTGAACCAAGTTTGCACAAACCGGCAAAAGCGGCATCAGAAATTTCTTCTTCTGGGCTTTCCAAAGCATCAAGTAGAGCTGAAGCAAACATTTCGTTTTCCAAAGATGAAGCTATTTCTACTAAATATCTGTATTCAGCAGCATCATGATTGTCTAATAGACCAATCAGAACTTCCTGGATTTTTTCTGTAACATAATGTTTAACAGAACCAGGATTTGCTTCTTCAATCTGAGCCAATGACTTGAAAATAAGTCTTCTTGTTCCAGCATCTTCTTCTGAAGTTATTTTCTTGCAGAGAACTTCGATAGCTTTTGGAGATTCTGTAGCACCCAAAGCACCTATTGCTGTAAAATATTCAAGCATATCGATAGATTCAAGAGAACCAATCAATACTGGCAGAACTTCTTCAACAGCTATATTACCTAAAGCTTCAACAATAGAATATTTCAGAATATCTGTATTTTTATAGGTTTCAAGAAGAACTTTTACTGCTTTTGGATCTTGAATCTTGCCTAATGATTCAACAGCAGTAGTTTTAACGTTGTCATCTTCATGAGTAATGTATTTTATTACTGTATCTGTAGCAAGATGAGACTTAATGTCACCAAGAATAACAAGCAACTGAATAATTTCGTCAACATCATTAGATGCATTTAATGCTGTTACTATTGGAGCAATAGCCATTGAGCCCAAATTACGAAGAATTGTCATACCTGCATTTCTAGTATTTAAATCAGGGCTCTTTACAACGTTAATTAATCCTAAAACCACGTTTTCGTGTGGCATCGAAGAAAGAACTTCGATAGTTATGTTTTGAACACCTTTATTGGGGTCACCAAGGGCATCACAAAGAGCGGATACAACTTCTTTATTTTCTGGATAAGAAGTCAAACCACGAATAGCTTTTCTGCGAAGATTAGGATCTGTATTTTTGAGTTGTTCAAGGAGTACTTCAGCTGTTGCCATAATTAAGCCCCCTTAGATGCTTTATTAAGAAGTCTTTCAACTTCTTGAAGCATTAAATCTGGTTTAATAGGCTTCTGCAAGAAAGAATTAGCACCAAGAGTCAACCCTTTCATTACCATTTCTTTTTTGCCTTCTGTAGTAAGGATGATTATAGGTATATGCTTGAACTTTTCATCTTCTTTAACATGAGCAATAAGTTCAAAACCATCCATGCCTGGCATATTCAGGTCTGTAATAAGCATGTCTACGTGATTTTTAGACATAGCTTCAATTGCTTCGATACCATTATTGGCTTCTAAAACCTTATAACCTGTCTTCTCTAGAGGGAAGCAGGCAACCTTACGTAGCATTAAAGAGTCTTCTGCTACAAGAATAGTTTGTCCTTTGGGCATGGTTAAGGAATCCTCCGAAACTAAATAAATTACAATTAGTGTAAATTATAATTAGAACAACTATAAAAAAGCAACGTATTTTTTATAATGAGCCCAAAACTATATAAAAAATTTATTAAACTATCTAAAAATTACTGAATTTTCACAGATAAACTATCATAAAGTGAAATTAATTTATTATAAGTTGAGAAATCCAAATCTTTACAATTTAGACCTAAGTCTATGGAAGCAAGAGCAGATTCATTGTCTTTTCTTTCATGATCATAAAGAGCCTTGTAAAGACTGGCTCTGGCAATATTCTTACCTCTTGCCATATCTTCCTTAATGAGTTTTAATCCGTAGCCAGCAGCCAGAGAAGCCATTTCAGTTTCTTTTGCTGAAGTTAGAGCAGAAGCTAAGCCTAAGTAGACTCTTCCCATTTCAACTTTTTCATCTGCTTTTTCAAATTTATCCATTGCGCTGAAATAAGAACCCCTCTTCAATTCGTCTTCACCAACAAATCTGAACACACCAGGGTTAGATTGTTTAGAACCAGGCAAAGCCAACATAGAAACGAAATTTTTAGAAGAATCTGAAGTTGCTTTTTCCCCATCAGAAATAAGACGTTGGCAGATAGCTTTCATAGAAGTATCTTCTAAAGTAGGCATTAATTCCTTTATTTTATTAATTCCTTCTTCTATTTTTCCTTCTGAATAGTCAGTAAGAGCATTGATAACGTTAAATCTTGCATCACCAGGATTTAATTCTGCTGCTTTCTGAGCATAGCTTCTAGCTAATTCTGGCTTATAATCTGCTGTTAAATAGAATCTAGCCATATTAAAATGAGCTTCTGCACTTTCAGGATTGCTTTCAACATATTTTTTCAATGTATTGCCAGCTTCTTCATAGTCAAAAACATTAAACTGTGCATCTGAAAGCATTGAATAAACCAGAGGATCATTTGTATTTTTTTCAAAGACAGGCTTTAAAAGAGATGCTACTACAGCATAATGACCTGCACCTGCTGCTACACCTGCCGATAAACGTCTTTTGTCATCATCGTTTTTCAAAGCATCGGCTCTTGAATAAATATCAAGGAAAGACTGATATGATTCTGCAGACAATGCTGGTTTCAAAGTCATTAAATGCTTACCAAACTTTTCAAACTCACAATTATAAATATAAATCAAACTTTTAAATATCTGAACTTCAAGGATATTTCTGTTGTTTTTTCCATTTCTAGCTAGTTTATCAGCTATATTTATAGATTTTTCAGCAGAAGCAAGATCGCCTTTTTCAATTTCATATCTTGCTTTTTCAAGATTGATTATATAAGAATCTTTCGCTGCTTTGAAAAAGCTTTCTTTATCTGTTGTTGTAATATCTTCTCTAGCTAAAGGCATCACAGGCTTTGATTCTACTTCTTTTTTTTCAGCAACTTTCTTGGCGCCGGCAACATATGGCGTGAACTGCATAGAATCATCCTGTTTCTTCAGAATAGAAGCTTCCTTATCTGATAAAGATTTTGAATCGTTGTCAGATAGATTTAATTCAACTTCTGTTTCAGAAAGAGATTCTTCTTTACTTTGAGTTTCTTCTTTAACCTGATTTTTAACCTGATTTTGGCTTTCTTCTTTTAATTCATTTTCACTGTAAAGAGTCTTTTCTACGATTGGTCCAGAACAATATTCTTTGTTAGTAATCTTTTCATATAAGCTTTTTGCCTTTTGATGGCCAGGCTGAACCTTTAAAATCCATTCCAGCTGTTCTTTAGCCAATTCTTCTTTATCAAGCTGAATATAGTTTTCTGCTAAGTATAATCTTGCAATGATGTTGTTTGGGGAATTCTGCAATACGGTTTGTAAATGAGAATTACTTTCTTCATACTTACTTAAAGAATACAATACCTGTGCATATTTTAAGTGAGAACGAAGATCGTCTGGCTTATATTTTAAAGCCTGAGCATAGTTTTCTGCTGCAGAAACATAATCAGAAACAGCTAAAGCTTTTTCTCCTGCAGAAAAACAACTATTATAATTAGTTCCACCAATAGCAGCCTGAACATAAGCTCCAGAGCCACCAATCATAAAAGCTGAAGCTAAAACTACTGATTTTAATACTTTCTTTTGCATAAAGGCTGCCTCCAAACAACTATATTTTTATTATTGCTATCGGCAAAAAAACCTTCGGATTTGAAAAATAAAAAGTGTTAACAAAAATGTAAATAATGACGATAATAAATATAGAATTAGGGAAATTATACTCGTTAATAAATAAATATAAGGGAGTATTGATATGGTTGACGCCATTAATGGCTCTGGTAAAACTATTATTATTACAACAAAGCCTAAAGCTAAGGTTGATAAAAGTTCATCCTTTGATGATACCTTAAAAACCAAAACTTCAGGAACTTCAAAAAGCTCCGGCACTCTCAATCAACCTGTTATGATGCGCAGCAATATGGAAAACAATATGCGTATTCTTCAACAGCAACAATTACAGAGAATGGAGCATATACAGGAAATCACACGCCAGATTCAAGAAGGCACTTATAAGATGTGTGACCCTCAAGTCTTGGCAGAAAAAATCTTCCAGGTTGTAAGCGATAAGTCTACTAGAGAAAAATTCATCAAAAAACTGCTTAAGGAAGAAGCTGAAAAACTTCCAAGTAAAAATAACGGAAAATTAACTGAACTAGAAATGAAAAAGCTCGTCTTTATGATTAAAGAATCTCAAGACGAGCCATTCGATGATCCTGAATTAGAAGAGCTTCTAAAAGAATTTAGCTGATTAATCCTTATCAAATATTGCTAAATAAATGCTTTGAGGCTTTTTTAAACTGTTTTTATAACCGGGAACTTTATCTTCCACTGGGTTGATAGAGTTCCCTGTTTTTTTAGATTCCTCAAGTAATGTTTCTAGTCTTCCATTAAGTTTAGACAGGGTTATATTCTTAAAAGTAGCATCACAAGAAAAATATTCTTTTCCTAAGAACAATTCATAATCAAGTTTATTAATAGAATTAGTAGAAAAAGGAATTTCATAGAAATACATATAGTAGGGTCTGGATAAGATTATCTTACACTTAGCATCACAAGTAAGCATATTGAACATCTTAGCTCTCTCATTATAGCTGTCTTCTGATTCTTCTTTACTTTCCAGGTTGATTTCCTTATTAGTTTCTAAAACAAGACAGGATTCCATATCTACATCTTCTAAATTGCTTAATTCTGGCTTAGGTTTAATTACTAATTCCGGTATCAGATAAAGTGTGCCTTGTTCGCCAACAGCCATAGCTGAAACCTTAAACTTCAGTTCAATTTTCTTTGGCAAGCCTATATCTACTTCATTTTCTTCATTTATGATAAATCTATAAATACAATCTTCTGGTTCAGAATAAACAAATATCATAGATTTAAAAGTTTTTTCCAAAGAGACAAAAGCTACATTAGTGCATTCTGCTTTTTGAGTCGGAAAAGCAAACTTTGCCAACCATTGCTTGAGAATATCAGTTCCCAAAATATAAAATTTTCTAAGACCCGTTATTGCTGTTCCATAACAAACAAATCTTTTTTCTGGTTCTAATGACTCATAAATAGGTGTTATATCAACCTTAGACTTATCAACAGAAAAAGTACCTTTTTGATTTCCATACCAGTAATAGCAACCTATTTTACTTTCTTGATTATATCTACCAGGGGTCATATAAAAAGCTTTATTATATGAAGCTTCTAAAACAGGTTTAAGATTACCGCCATCAACTTCTTCTAAGGCTCCATCTATCTGAGCTCTTAAAAGTCTTTTTGTGGGAACAAGACCAACAGGTCTTTCAAATGCCTTATATAAAGAGTCGCCTCTCCAAAGTTCTTCAAAGAAAACACTTTGCTTTTCTTCCCATCTATCATAAAAAATGTCATATGAAGGGCTTGAAACACTAATAGAATGCCAGCTTTGATACCAACTACCATTAGGAATGTAATACCAATTCTTGTTCTCTATTATTCCACATTCATTTTCCAATAATTCTTCTTTTGCTTTTGATTCTTCTACTGGTTTTCCGTTTCCTGCACTGAAAACAACATTAGGAGTTCTATATATTATTTTTCCATTTTCACCAGGAATAATTTTATCTCGAGAATCCAAACAAGCTTGATGACCAGCTCTGCCCATATCTGCTTCAGAAAGGCTGCCATCGAAAACTTGTCTGTATATAAAGTTGGAAGAAGGTTTAAAATCTTCTTCTGGTTCCGTATTTTCATAAATAAATCTATGATTACAGATTGCATCAATGTAGTAACCCAAAACCTTTAGTTCAGTTGAAAAAATCCAACCAACAGGATTGGTATCTTCATTGAAAGTTTTTATTCTATAAATTTCATTGGTTTCTTCAAAATTTACATCCATAAAAACTTCTTCAGAAAAAGCAGAAGTTGTAAAACAAGTTATAAATAGCAATAGGGTAAAAAAGCTTTTTTTCATATTTCTCTCCATTTGAATGAAGATATTTTACCATAAAAAAAAGCCTTCATAAGAAGGCTTTTTTTTTTAACTTATTATTTATTATTTATCAATCATCAGAGAAAGGATCGCTTGAAGTATTTTCAAATTCTATCTTACCATTAGAAGTAGTAACTTCAGCAGTTTCGTCTGTAATTTCAAGATCGCTTTCTTTGTTGCTTCCGCGTTTTTCTAAGTAAGCCTTAGTAGCGTCAGTTTTTCCAACATAATCAAGAAATTCTTCATCAGTCATTTTACCTAAGAATACTTCATCTACTATTTTGCAAACAGTTTCAGTATCTTCAGGATTCTGTTTAATAAACTTCTTAACAAGAGTAGTCATATCTCTTAAAACATTCAATCTTGTGCTTGTGAATGCTTTATAAACTTTATCTTTACCGTTATCGGTTTCCATAGTTAAACGATAGAGAAGTTTAGCCAAATGAGC